>Ga0308166_1000055_pt1 | contig 272925 bp, 236 predicted proteins | sample PhyCR2_2_FD_202137 | JGI IMG/M metagenome (GOLD analysis project Ga0308166, IMG submission 202137) | Phyllosphere microbial communities from UC Gill Tract Community Farm, Albany, California, United States - DLSLCC.R2 | ecosystem: Host-associated > Plants > Phyllosphere > Unclassified | place...
CGTAATGAATTACGTGTTCACTCTTGAGACTTGATATTTTTAAAGTCCGTGGACTTTTTGATATCTGTCCTGCGAGTGCCCACACAGATTGTCTGATAAATTGTTAAAGAGCGGTGCAGTCAGCGGCCGAGCCTGCTGCTGCGAGGTGGCGTATATTACGCTTTCCTCCGTGTCAGTCAAGCGTTTATTTTCGCTTTAACCGACGGTGATTTTCATCACCTCAACACCGCATTCCGTAAGCCGTTGTGCCGTGTCGATGGAGGCGCATTATAGGGAGTCGTTCAGAGAGCGCAAGGGGCTTTTTTAAAGTTTTGTGTCGTTCGTCTGAATAATGCGCAAAACGCACGTTTTTAGCGCTTCTTAATCGCCTGCGGCAGATCGGCGAGGCTGTTAATCACCCAGTCTGCTGCTGCTTCCCCTTCCGGCGTGACCGGTTTGCCGCTACGCACCAGCACACTCGTGCCTACGCCTGCCGCTTTGCCTGCCAGTACATCTTCGGTTTTATCGCCCACCATATAAGAAGCAGCCATGTCGATATTGAGATGCTTCTGCGCAGAGAGCAGCATACCGGGCTGAGGTTTACGACAGTCGCACTGCTGACGATAGGCCTCAACCGGCGCGTCCGGCAGATGCGGACAGAAATAGATGCCGTCGAGATCCACATCGCGGTCCGCCAGCGACCAGTCCATCCATTCCGTCAGCTGCATAAACTGATCTTCGGTGAACATGCCGCGGGCAATGCCGGACTGATTGGTAATCAGCACCAGCGCGAACCCCATCTTCTTCAGCTCCTGCAGCGCCTCGATAGTGCCGTCAATAAACTGGAAGTTGTCGATTTCATGGACATAGCCATGATCGATGTTCAGGGTGCCATCACGATCAAGAAATACAGCCGGGACTTTATTCGCCACTGGGAAAACTCCTGCTACTAAAGATGCTACTAAAATTGCCGCCTAGTATTGCATGATTGCAATAAAAGAGAGAATGGCAGATAAGAGGACTTTCATTGATTTAGACGTCTGGATGCCTTACCATCCACTCAGCTTTCGCACCGGGGTTCGGCGCGAAAGGTTCCACACCACGGACAACGCAAGACGATAATAAATAACCTAATGATTAAACTTGAAAATATTACCAAAGTGTTCCAGCAAGGCTCACGGACTATTCAGGCGCTCTCTGATGTTAGCCTGCACGTGCCTGCGGGACAGATTTATGGCGTTATCGGCTCGTCCGGCGCTGGTAAAAGTACGCTTATCCGCTGCGTTAACTTACTTGAACGTCCAACATCAGGCCGCGTGCTGGTTGACGGCCAGGATTTAACAGCCCTGAGCGAGCGTCAGCTGACCCAGGCGCGTCGTCAGATTGGCATGATCTTCCAGCACTTTAATTTGATGAACTCGCGTACTGTATTCGGCAACGTGGCGCTGCCGCTTGAGCTGGGTAGCCTGTCGCGTGAAGAGATTAAGAAACGCGTAACGGAATTACTGGAGCTGGTCGGCCTGGCCGATAAGCGTGACGCCTGGCCCGCCAACCTCTCTGGCGGGCAGAAACAGCGCGTCGCTATCGCGCGTGCGCTGGCCAGCAATCCTAAAGTGCTGCTGTGCGACGAAGCCACCAGCGCGCTCGATCCGGCAACTACCCGCTCCATTCTTGAATTGCTGAAAGATATCAACCGCCGCCTCGGCCTGACCATTCTGCTGATTACGCATGAGATGGACGTGGTGAAGCGCATCTGCGATCAGGTCGCGGTTATCAGCCAGGGCGAACTGATTGAAAAAGACAGCGTCAGCGAAGTCTTCTCCCATCCGAAAACGCCGCTGGCGCAGCAGTTTATCCAGTCGACGCTGCACCTCGATATTCCTGAAGATTATCAGCAGCGCCTGTTGCCGCAGCCCGCAGCCGATCGCGTGCCGCTGCTGCGTCTTGAGTTCACCGGCAAATCCGTTGACGCGCCGCTGCTCTCTGAAGCCGCGCGCCGCTTCAGTGTGAATAACAATATTATCAGCGCGCAGATGGATTACGCCGGCGGCGTGAAGTTCGGCATTATGCTGGCCGAAATGGACGGCGCTGAAAGCGATACTAAAGCCGCTATCGCGTGGCTGCAGGAAAATCATGTAAAAGTAGAGGTGTTAGGTTATGTCTGAGGCGATGATGGCTTTACTGGCGCGCGGCGTCTGGGAAACGCTGATGATGACCTTTGTCTCTGGCTTCTTTGGTTTCGTGCTGGGCCTGCCGATCGGCGTTTTGCTCTACGTCACCCGTCCGGGACAGATTCGCGAAAACCGCACCCTCTATCGCATCCTTTCTGCGCTGGTGAATATTTTCCGCTCTATTCCTTTTATCATTCTGCTGGTCTGGATGATCCCCTTTACCCGCGCCATCGTCGGCACCTCAATCGGCCTGCAGGCGGCTATCGTGCCGCTGACCGTCGGCGCCGCGCCTTTTATTGCGCGTATGGTGGAAAATGCGCTGCTTGAGCTGCCGACCGGACTGATCGAAGCGTCACGCGCTATGGGCGCGACGCCGCTGCAGATCGTGCGTAAGGTGCTGCTGCCGGAAGCGTTGCCGGGTCTGGTGAACGCCGCGACCATTACGCTGATTACGCTGGTCGGCTACTCTGCCATGGGCGGCGCCGTCGGCGCTGGCGGCCTGGGGCAGATCGGCTATCAGTACGGCTATATCGGCTATAACGCGACGGTAATGAATACGGTGCTCGTGTTACTGGTCGTTCTGGTGTATTTAATTCAGTTTTGTGGCGACCGCATCGTGCGTGCCGTGTCCCATAAATAAGTCAGCAATATCATTACGTCTCCATTAAGGAAGAGATATGACTTTTACATTTAAAAAGATTGCCGCTGTGGGTGCACTGATTGGCGCAATTGCGCTGGCAGGATGCGATCAGAAAGCCAAAGATCCGAACCACATTAAAGTGGGCGTGATTGTAGGTGCAGAGCAGCAGGTCGCCGAAGCGGCGCAGAAAGTCGCGAAGGACAAATATGGCCTCGATGTGGAACTGGTGACCTTTAACGATTACGTACTGCCGAACGAAGCGCTGAGCAAAGGCGATATCGACGTTAACGCGTTCCAGCATAAACCCTACCTGGATCAGCAGATCAAAGATCGCGGTTACAAGCTGGTGTCGGTCGGTAACTCTTTCGTTTATCCGATCGCGGGCTATTCCAAAAAAATCAAATCGCTGGATGAGCTGCAGAACGGCGCACAGGTCGCTATTCCTAACGATCCGACTAACCTCGGACGTTCTCTGCTGCTGCTGCAAAAAGTCGGCCTGATTAAGCTGAAAGATGGCGTAGGTCTGCTGCCGACCTCGCTGGACATCGTTGAGAACCCGAAAAACCTGAAGATTGTCGAGCTGGAAGCGCCGCAGCTGCCGCGTTCGCTGGATGACCAGCAGATCGCGCTGGCGGTAATCAACACCACCTATGCCAGCCAGATTGGTCTGACGCCGGCAAAAGATGGCATCTTCGTGGAAGATAAGGATTCACCTTACGTTAACCTGATTGTTAGCCGTGAAGATAATAAAGACGCTGAAAACGTGAAGAAATTCGTTCAGGCTTATCAGTCTGACGAAGTGGCGGAAGCCGCGAACAAGATCTTTAACGGCGGCGCAGTAAAAGGCTGGTAATTCCTTTACTGACTCTTCTGACCAGGGCGGCGCTTAGCCGCCCTTTCTTTTGCGCCGCACCTGGCGCGACTTGTTATTTCGCCTGGTCCTTGTTTCAATAACGCCACTTTTTACAACCTTGAGGATGTTGCCATGCGTTTATTACCGCTCTGCTTGTTAGCATTGATGCTGACCGGGTGCGTTCACGAATACCACCCGATAAGCAGCGCACCCGCTCATCCGCAGCCATCCCGCGAGCCAGCGCGAAAGCCTGCTCCGCGTCCTACGCCGGTAAAAGTCTATACCGACGCTGCCGATCTGGTCAGCAAGCCGTTCCGCGATCTGGGCGAAGTTGCCGGCGATGACTGTCAGAGCAGCCGACAGGATTCGCCGCCGAATATCGCCACCGCGCGCAAGCGCCTGCAGGTTAAAGCCTCTTACCTGAAAGCCAATGCCGTCCTGCTGCACAAGTGTGAAATCGTCAGCAGCACGCCGGGCTGCTATCGTCAGGCGATCTGTCAGGGCTCCGCGCTGAAAGTGAATCAATGAGTTCTTTCGCCTTTGAGCAGATCGGCGTTATTCGTTCGCCGTGGAAAGAGAAATTCGCCGTTCCGCGTCAGCCTGGTCTGGTGCAGGACGGGCATGGCGAACTGCACCTGATTGCGCCCTATAATCAGCCGGAAGCGGTGCGCGGGCTGGAGTGTTTCTCTCACCTCTGGGTGCTGTTCGTTTTTCATCAGACCATGGCGGGCGGCTGGCGTCCCACGGTGCGGCCGCCGCGCCTGGGCGGCAATGCCCGCATGGGCGTATTCGCGACGCGCTCCACCTTTCGCCCGAATCCCATCGGCATGTCGCTGGTCGAGCTGAAAGGCATTCGCTGCGAGAAGAATCAGGTGTTCCTGCAGCTCGGCAGCCTGGATTTAGTGGACGGCACGCCGGTTGTGGATATCAAACCCTACCTCCCCTTCGCCGAAGCGCTGCCGCAGGCGCAGGCCGGTTTCGCTCAGGAGGCGCCCCCGGCCGATATGCCGGTGCGCTTCTCGCCGCTGGCCGAACAGCAGCTGGCACAGCAGCAGAAACGCTATCCTCATCTGGCGCGTTTTATCCGGGACGTGCTGGCGCAGGACCCGCGTCCCGCCTATCGCAAAGGCGAAGCGCAGACACGCGAATATGCGGTCTGGCTGCTTGATTTTAACGTACGCTGGCGCGTCGATGAAACGGGCACCGAAGTGACCGGCATCGACCCGCGCGAAAACGCGCTTTTGAGCCCGTGAGCTCGCTGGTACACTAGCCGCCAACAAAACTTTTGTCAGTGACTTTCCGTTCAACTGGAACCTTAATCAATGCGTACTACTCAATATCTGCTCTCCACTCTGAAGGAGACGCCCTCCGATGCGGAAGTGATCAGCCACCAGCTGATGCTGCGCGCCGGGATGATCCGCAAACTCGCTTCAGGTCTCTATACCTGGCTGCCGACCGGTTTACGCGTGCTGAAAAAAGTCGAAAATATCGTGCGCGAAGAGATGAACAACGCAGGCGCGATTGAGATCTCTATGCCGGTGGTTCAGCCTGCCGACCTGTGGCAGGAGAGCGGTCGCTGGGAACAGTACGGCCCGGAACTGCTGCGCATTGCCGACCGCCACGAACGTCCTTTCGTGCTCGGTCCGACGCATGAAGAAGTGATTACCGATCTGATCCGTAACGAGCTCAGCTCCTATAAGCAGCTGCCGCTTAACCTTTATCAGATCCAGACCAAATTCCGCGATGAAGTGCGTCCGCGCTTCGGCGTGATGCGTTCTCGCGAGTTCATCATGAAGGACGCCTACTCCTTCCATATCTCGCAGGAATCGCTGCAGGAAACCTACGACGCGATGTACCGCGCCTACAGCAACAGCTTTAGCCGTATGGGCCTCGACTTCCGCGCGGTGCAGGCAGACACCGGCTCTATCGGCGGCAGCGCGTCGCACGAATTCCAGGTGCTGGCGCAGAGCGGCGAAGATGATGTGATTTTCTCAACCGAATCGGACTACGCCGCCAATATCGAGATGGCCGAAGCGGTCGCGCCAGCTGGCGACCGCCCGCAGCCGACTCAGGCGCTGGCGCAGATCGACACGCCGAACGCCAAAACCATCGCTGAGCTGGTAGAGCAGTTCCAGATGCCGATCGAGAAAACCGTTAAAACGCTGATGGTTAAAGCCAGCGAAGAGAGCGGCCATACGCTAGTCGCGCTGCTGGTACGCGGCGATCACGAGCTGAACGAGATCAAAGCGGAGAAGCTCGATATCGTCGCCTCGCCGCTGGTATTCGCTACTGAAGAAGAGATCCGCGCCGCGGTTGGCGCAGGTCCGGGTTCACTCGGTCCGGTGGGTCTGGCGATGCCGATTATCGCCGACCGCAGCGTCGACAAGATGAGCGACTTCAGCGCTGGCGCAAACGTCGACGGCAAGCACTACGTCGGCATTAACTGGGAACGCGATCTGCCGCAGGCGATCGTGGCCGATATCCGCAACGTCGTGGAAGGCGATCCGAGCCCGGACGGCAAAGGCACGCTGCAGATCAAACGCGGTATCGAAGTGGGTCATATTTTCCAGCTCGGCACCAAATACTCCGAAGCGATGAAAGCGGCGGTTCAGGGCGAAGATGGCCGCAACCAGGTGCTGACCATGGGCTGCTACGGCATCGGCATCACTCGCGTCGTTGCAGCGGCGATTGAGCAAAACCACGACGATCGCGGCATTATCTGGCCTGCGGCGCTGGCGCCGTTCGAAGTCGCGATTCTGCCGATGAACATGCACAAATCTTTCCGCGTGAAAGAGCTGGCGGAAGAGCTCTACCACACCCTGCGCGCGAAAGGCGTCGAGGTGATCCTTGACGACCGCAAAGAGCGTCCGGGCGTGATGTTCGCCGATATGGAGCTGATTGGCGTGCCGCACACTATCGTCATTGGCGACCGTAACCTCGATAACGAAGAGATCGAGTACAAAGCGCGTCGCGCCGGCGAGAAAGAGATGATCAAGCAGAGCGAAATCGTCGACTTCCTGCTGAAAGCGCTTAACAAGTAATGCCCTTCTCGCCCCCGCTTTCGGGGGCGTTTTTTTACAGCACTTTCCCCCGCAGCGATTTTGTCGAACCACGCCGCGCCTTCCCTTCCAGCCGTCTCTCTTTCGACGCGCGCGTCGGCCGTGTGGCGCGACGGGCCTTCTCTACGCGAGTCAGCTCCTGAATCAAACTGACCAGCCGCTGAACCGCTGCTTCACGGTTCATCTCCTGGCTGCGGTACTCCTGCGCTTTGATAATCACCATGCCTTCCGGCGTAATCAGGTGGTGCTTCGCCGCCAGCATGCGCTGTTTGTGAAACGGCGGCAGCGACGACGCAGCGACATCGAAACGCAAATGTATGGCGGTGCTGGTTTTATTAACATGCTGCCCGCCCGCGCCCTGGGCGCGAATGGCGCTTAGCTCAACTTCGCTGTCGGGCAGTTCGACCGTACGTGAAACTTTAATCATCTGTCACCTGAGACAACGTCGCCTTGTTTAACCTGTTCATCGACTTAACCTTTTGTGCTTCCTGTTAATGGCGCGTAGCCAGCGGATTCTGTCACTTCAGCCTCTTTCGCCACTCTGATCCTGCTTTGCCCTGGCTGAAATCCTGGAAATGCCTGTGATATAGTTCCTCGGGCAACCAGAGTATTCTTGCTCTGCTGAGGAGGTGAACGTGCAAAAATATTGTGAATTGGTTCGCCAGAAGTATGCCGAGATCGGCAGCGGCGAACTGGGATATGTGCCCGATGCAATCGGATGCGTTTTGAAGGCACTCGATGATATTGCCGCAAATTCTGCGCTAAACTCTTCTGTCAGGGAACAGGCAGCTTATGCCGCTGCAAACTTACTGGTGAGCGACTATGTTGACGAATGAAGCTTATAGACCCATCAACTGTGATGATTACGACAACCTGGAACTCGCCTGCACAAAACGCTGGACGCTTGAGCTGATCCTGAAAAACGGGGAAGCGCTCAAAGCAAAAGCGACAGATATGGTTTCACGCAAAAACGTGGAATACCTCTCTATCGATCTTTCCGGTGAAACACGCGAGTTGCGCCTCGATCACATCGCCAGCTTCAGCCATCCTGAGCTGGGCACCGTTGTCGTCAGCGAAGAGTAGCGACAACGCCTCGGGCGGGATATTTCCCGCCCCCTTCCCCGTCTAGGGTTTTAGCGACCCGTAGTAAGCCGACAAATCTGCCATATCGTCGTCACTCAATCCGGCCACAAAGGCTTTCATGACTTCTGCCTGCCCGCCGCTGCGCTCGCCTTTTTTATAGGCCTGCAGCGCATGGTTGAGGTAAGCGGCATTCTGTCCCGCCAGGTTGGGATAGAGCGGCACGCTGCTTTTCCCCTGCGCGCCATGACAGGCGGTGCAGGCAGCTGACTTCTGCGCGCCCGCGTTAATATCGCCATCAGCCATCACCGGCAGCGCCGCCGCCAGTAGCAGAGCGGACAGTAATCTCTTCATTTTTGCTCTCCAGCATTATTGTTATTTTGCCAGATCGCCTGCCAGCCATTCTCGTCAACGGCAGCGCCTTCCCGGGTAACAAACAGGCCGGGCGCGCAGACAAGCGTCTGATTGTAGTAGATCAGCGGAATACGTTCACGCTGCCACGGCGGGATCGCCAGCTCCTGCCACAGTTTTTTTATCTCGCGCCCGCCGGAGCGGCCCACCAGATGAAAGTAGCCCTGCGCATGGAAACGCACGCTGACGTGCTCATCCGCTTCAGGCTGGCGCAGCGCCGACGGCGCGCTTTGCGCACAGAGCACACCGAGCTGCTGCGGCAGCAGCAGCGGCTCGCGGCGATCGCGCCACGGCAGCTCCAGTTCCCTTAACGATGCGCAGCGCGGCAGCCAGTAGAGCCGTTCGCGGTAGCGGCGCGCTTCCGCATCGCCAAAGCGCAAACATGGCTGCGCGTCTTCACGGCTCAGCATCACCTCCTGGCGCAGACGCGCCAGCGCGGCGCGCGAGGGCATTACTGCTCCCTGCCGGGCAATCCAGCGCCGCAACAGCGCATTCGCGCGCGTTTCACTCATCTGCAAAAGCGGTGGAAAATGCAGGCTGCCGTCAGGATGCGTCAGCCCGGCCAGCTGCTCCGCCAGCAGCTCGTCCAGCAGTTGTTCCTGCTCGCCGCACAATGCCGCGCTGCGCGCGCACGCTTCGGCAAAATGCGGCCAGCGCGCCTGCAGCGCAGGCAGCAGGCACTGACGCAGGAAGTTGCGATCGTAGCGCGCGTCCTGATTGCTTTCGTCTTCGATCCAGCGTAGCTGGTGCTGCTGCGCATAGGCTTCAAGCTGCTGGCGCGACTGATTGAGCAGCGGACGCAGCAGCACGCGGCCATCGCGCACCCGCCGCACCGGCATTGCCGCCAGCCCGGCAGGCCCGCTGCCGCGCTTTAGCGCCAGCAACAGCGTCTCGCACTGATCGTCGAGGTGTTGCGCAGTAAGCAGCCACTCATCAGGCTGCATTGCCGCCGTCAGCGCCTGATAGCGCGCCGCACGCGCCGCGCCTTCAATGCCCTGTTCACGCGCGTCGACCTGCACGCGCAGGACCTCGCAGCCTAGCTGCCAGGCTTCGCAGATGGCGACGCAGTGCGCCGCCCAGCTGTCGGCGTTGGGGCTTAATCCATGATGAACATGCAGCGCGCGCAGGCGCGCTTGCGGATGCGTCTGCCGCCAGCTGACCAGCTGATGCAACAGCACAGTGGAATCGAGGCCGCCGCTGAACGCCACCACCAGCGCGGCATCGGCGGGCAACAGCGAGGCGAGATGAGACAAAGACATGACGCGTTCCAGAATCAGGGCCGCCGGATGCGGCCCTCCGCGCGCGCTATTTTACGCCTGATAAAGCTCCAGCGGCAAACCATCCGGATCGGCAAAGAAGGTGCACTGCTTGCCGGTCAGATCGTCGATGCGGATCGGCTCGCACGTCACCCCTTTTTCTGCCAGCGTCGCGACCGCCGCCGCTACGTCCGGCACGGTAAAGGCCAGATGACGCAGGCCGCAGGCTTCGGGATGGCTGACGCGCGCTGGCGGAGAAGGAAACGAGAAAAGTTCAATCGTGTACTGGCCGTTCAGCGCCAGATCGCCTTTCCACGAATCACGCGCCTCGCGGTAAACCTCGCTCATCAGGCTGAAGCCGAGCACATCGCAGTAAAAGGCCTTACTGCGCGCATAATCTGTGGCGATGATGGCGATATGGTGAACAGAAGATAACTGCAACATAAAAAGACTCCCTGACTGTTTTGCTTATCCTGAGACGTACAGCAGCGGCTTGCAATGCGCAATTGTCTGAAGCCGCTGCATTTTTCCGTTATTTCAGCACGCGCACGCGATAATTCCCCTCTTCGGTCAGCGTCGCGCCGTGAATATCGGTCTCGAAGCCCGGATAGTGACGGCCAATAGTGCAGAGCATCAGCAGGAAATCGAGCACCGCGCGGCTCTCTTCGGTAATCATTTCGCCCGGCATCACCAGCGGTACGCCTGGGGGATAGGGCAGGATCATATTGGCAGAAACGCGTCCTACCAGCTGGCTCAGATCCACCGTTTCCACTCTGCCCTGCACCTGCTGCTGGAACGCCTGATACGGCGTCATTTTCATCTCAGGCAACACGTCGAACGCCTTTAACATCAGGCGCGGCAGATCGTGCTGGCGGATCAGCTGATGGATCCCCTGCGCCAGCGTCTGGATGCGCATATTGCGGTAGAAGTCGGGATCTTCGGCATAGAGATCCGGCAGCATGTTTTTCACCCGCAGATTAAGATCGTAGGCGCGCTTAAACTCGGTCAGGCCGCGCAGCACGCTCATCGCCCGGGTCTTATCGATGCCGATGCTGAACAGAAACAGCAGATTGTATGGGCCGGTCTTCTCTACGACGATGCCGCGCTCATCAAGAAATTTCGCCACCAGCGCCGCCGGGATCCCTTCGTCCGCCATCTCGCCCAGCTCGCTCATACCTGGTGTCAGAATAGTTACCTTGATGGGATCGAGATACATATGATCGGCGTCCGCCTGGGTAAAACCGTGCCAGGCTTCATCGCCCGGCTGGATCGGCCAGCACTCCGCTTCGTCCACATGCTCCGGCTGCCAGATATCGAAGAACCAGCTGTCGGACTCCTCCCGCAGGCGCTGGATCTCCCGGCGAAAATGCAGCGCGCGCTCGACCGAGCGGTTGATCAGCCGCTTGCCTGGGTTGCCGCGCAGCATCGCCGCCGCTGTTTCAATCGACGATACAATCGCATAGTTGGGCGAGGTGGTGGTGTGCATCATGTAGGCTTCATTAAAGGTATGCTCGTCGTAGTCGCCTTTAATATGGATCAGCGACGCCTGCGAGAAGGCCGCCAGCAGCTTGTGCGTCGACTGGGTTTCATAAATCACCTTGCCGGGCGTGCGCTCGCCGCTCATACCGCTTTTCCCCTCATAGATGGGGTGAAAATTGGTATAGGGCACCCAGGCGGAATCAAAATGGATCGACGGCACCTCCAGGGTCTGCTTGATGTACTGGGTGTTATAAAGCAGGCCATCGTAAGTGGAATTGGTGATCACGGCGTGCACCGGCCAGCTGGCGCGCGCGGTATTCGCTACCTTCTGCTCAATGCTGGCACGGGTAAACTCTCGTTTGGGGATGCCGCCGAGAATGCCCAGCGCGTTACGCGTCGGCTTCAGCCAGATGGGCACCAGATCGCTCATCATCAGCAAATGGGTCAGCGATTTATGACAGTTGCGGTCGATTAATACCGTGCTGCCCGTCGGCGCCGCATACATGCCGACGATTTTATTCGAGGTTGAGGTGCCGTTGGTCACCATATAGCTCTGTTCGGCACCGAAGGTTCTGGCGACATACTCCTCCGCCTCCAGATGCGGACCGGTATGATCGAGCAGCGAGCCCAGCTCCGTTACCGAGATAGAAATATCCGCCTTCAGCGTATTAGCGCCGAAGAAGTCGTAGAAGAGACTACCGACCGGGCTTTTTTGAAAGGCGGTGCCGCCCATGTGGCCGGGAGTACAGAAGGTGTACTTACCCTCTTTCACATAGGTAAACAGCGCTTTGGTCAGCGGCGGCGTAATATGGTCGATGTAGTCGTCGGTGTACTGGCGAATATGGAGCGCGATATCATCCGCGGCGCTCAGCGCGTATTCAAAGAAATGAAGTGCCATGCGCATCTCATTGATGCTGACATCCATCTGCGAATGGGTGTTGATAAAGGCGTAGAGCGGCAGGTACTCATTAAGCTGGTTGATATCCGCACAGAGCGCCGGGCTGTTATGCGCGTCCCAGTCAAAGATAACGCCGCAGATGCGTGGGTTATGCTCTATCAGCTTTAGCAGGTCGTCGATACTGGTTGGATAAATAAGCTGAAAGCCCTGCTGCGTCAGCGCCGTTGTCAGTTCGCGCAGCGGCTCGTCTTTATAAAACATGCCGTGTGAACCCATCATCGCCAGAATATTCAATGCGCACCTCCCTTTTAATGTGGCATGGCTAATCATAGCGAAGGATAGCGGCGGCGAGCTGTCGGAATGCTCTCCTCTGTTGATGGCTGGCAAAAGAAAGGCATAAAAAAAGCGGACCGAAGTCCGCTTTATCAAAGATTTGCGCTGTTAAGCGTAGCCGTAGCTCATCAGACGCTGATAACGACGGTCGAGCAGCTCTTCGGTGCTCAGCGTATCGAGATCGGCGAGATCGGCCAGCAGCTGGTTTTTCAGCGACAGCGCCATATCCACCGGCTGACGATGCGCGCCGCCCAGCGGTTCGGGGATAATTGAGTCAATCAGCTTCAGCTCTTTCAGACGGTTGGCCGTGATGCCCATCGCTTCTGCCGCCAGCGGGGCTTTATCCGCGCTTTTCCACAGAATCGAGGCGCAGCCTTCCGGCGAGATCACCGAATAGGTGCTGTACTGCAGCATGTTCACTTTGTCGCCAACGCCGATCGCCAGCGCGCCGCCGGAGCCGCCTTCGCCAATCACGGTGCAGATGACCGGGATTTTCAGACCAGACATTTCACGCAGATTGCGGGCGATCGCTTCCGACTGGCCGCGCTCTTCCGCGCCGACGCCTGGATAGGCGCCCGGTGTGTCGATAAAGGTGATCAGCGGCATCTTGAAGCGCTCGGCCATCTCCATCAGACGCAGCGCTTTACGGTAGCCTTCCGGCGCCGGCATACCGAAGTTGCGGCGGATTTTCTCTTTAGTTTCGCGACCTTTTTGATGACCAATGATCATGACCGGGCGGCCGTCGAGACGGGCGATACCGCCGACAATGGCTTTGTCGTCGGCATAGGCGCGATCGCCAGCCAGCTCGTCAAAGTCGTCAAAAGCATTGCGAACATAGTCCAGCGTATAAGGACGCAGCGGATGACGCGCCAGCTGCGCGACCTGCCATGCGCCTAAATCGGCGAAGATTTTACGGGTCAGCTCAACGCTTTTTTCGCGCAGACGCTGCACCTCTTCATCCAGATTAATGTGTTTATCATCCTGACGACCAATCGACGTAAGCGAATCAATTTTCGCTTCAAGTTCAGCGATCGGCTGTTCAAAATCCAGGTAATTAAGACTCATAATGTTCCTGTTTTAGTCAAACTCCAGTTCAACCTGCTCCGACCCTATCAACGAACGTAATTCGTTGAGCAGGCGATCGCTGGGCGAAATACGCCACGCTGCACCAAAGCGTAGCTTCGCTCGCGCGTCGGCTCTCTGATAGTAGAGATTCACCGGAATCGTCCCTGAGCGATGGGGCTCAAGAGACTGGCGGAGCCGGTTTAATAGCTGGTCATCAATTTGCCTGTCCGTCAGCGAGATAGCAAGTCCGCGCGCGTATTTTTCGCGCGCTTCGTCAATGTCCATGACTTCACGGGCGGTCATTTTAAGGCCGCCGCTGAAGTCATCAAAGCTGACCTGTCCGCTGACGATCAGGATACGGTCTTTCTCCAGCAACTGCTGGTATTTGTCTAACGCATCGGTAAATAACATCACCTCCAGACGCCCGGAGCGGTCGTCCAGAGTACAGATACCAATTCGGTTGCCGCGCTTGGTCACCATCACGCGGGCCGCCACTACCAGACCGGCAGCGACGGTAATTTTACCACGCTCGGTAGGATGCATGTCCTTCAGGCGCATGCCGCCCACATAGCGCTCTATCTCTTTCAGGTACTGATTAATCGGGTGGCCGGTGAGATAGAGCCCGAGCGTTTCACGCTCGCCATCAAGCTGCACCTGCTCCGGCCAGGGCGTTACGCTGGCGTAGGATTTTTCAACCTGCTCCGGCTCTTCGGCCAGCACACCGAACATATCGGCCTGGCCTATCGCCTCCGCTTTGGCGTGCTGATCCGCCGCTTTCAGCGCGTCGCCGAGCGAGCTCATCAGCGCTGCGCGGTGCGGACCAAGACGATCGAAGGCGCCGGACATGATCAGCTTCTCCATCACGCGGCGGTTGATCTTTTTGGTATCGGTGCGCGCGCAGAGATCGAACAGCTCGCGGAAATAACCGTCCTGGTTGCGCGCCTCAAGGATCGCTTCGATCGGGCCTTCGCCGACGCCTTTGATCGCGCCGATGCCGTAAACGATCTCGCCATCGTCGTTGACGTGGAACTGATAGAGCCCGGAGTTGATATCAGGCGGCAGTACCTTGAGGCCCATACGCCAGCACTCATCCACCAGGCCGACCACCTTCTCGGTGTTGTCCATATCGGCGGTCATCACCGCCGCCATAAACTCAGCCGGATAGTGCGCCTTCAGCCACAGCGTCTGGTAAGAGACCAGCGCATAGGCCGCCGAGTGCGATTTGTTAAAGCCATAACCGGCGAATTTCTCCACCAGGTCGAAAATCTTCATCGACAGTTCGCCGTCGATGCCCATACGCTCCGCGCCCTCTTTAAACACCGAGCGCTGCTTGGCCATCTCTTCCGGCTTCTTTTTACCCATTGCACGGCGCAGCATATCCGCGCCGCCCAGAGTATAGCCAGAGAGCACCTGGGCGATCTGCATGACCTGTTCCTGATAAAGGATAATGCCGTAGGTAGGCTCAAGCACCGGCTTCAGGCTTTCATGCTGCCACTGGATATCGGGATAGGAGATCGCTTCGCGTCCGTGTTTACGGTCGATAAAGTTATCTACCATGCCCGACTGCAGCGGGCCGGGACGGAACAGCGCCACCAGTGCGATCATATCTTCAAAGCAGTCCGGCTTCAGACGCTTGATAAGATCTTTCATGCCGCGCGATTCAAGCTGGAACACCGCCGTAGTTTCCGCACGCTGCAGCATATCGAAGCTTTTTTTATCATCCAGCGGAATCGCGGCGATATCGATCGGCGGCAGGCCCTGCTTCTCCCGGCGCGGATTGATCATCTTCAGCGCCCAGTCGATGATGGTGAGCGTACGCAGTCCCAGGAAGTCGAACTTCACCAGACCGGCGTACTCCACGTCATTTTTATCGAACTGCGTGACCGGATGGTTGCCGTTCTCATCGCAGTAGAGCGGCGCGAAGTCGGTGATCTGCGTCGGGGCGATCACCACGCCGCCGGCATGCTTACCGGCGTTACGCGTTACGCCTTCCAGCTTGCGCGCCATATCGATCAGCGCTTTGACCTCTTCGTCCGCGTCGTACATTTCCGGCAGCTGCGGTTCGACGGCGAACGCTTTTTCCAGCGTCATGCCGGGATCGGGCGGGATCAGTTTAGAGATGCGATCGACAAAGCCATAGGGATGACCCAGCACGCGGCCAACGTCGCGGATAACCGCTTTCGCCGCCATGGTGCCGAAAGTGATGATCTGCGATACCGCCTCACGTCCGTACATTTCGGCGACGTGATCGATGACCTGGTCGCGCTTTTCCATACAGAAGTCGACGTCGAAGTCAGGCATCGAGACGCGTTCCGGGTTAAGGAAACGTTCGAACAGCAGGTCAAACTCCAGCGGATCGAGATCGGTGATTTTCAGCGCGTAGGCAACCAGCGAACCGGCGCCGGAGCCGCGCCCTGGCCCTACCGGAATGCCGTTATCTTTCGACCACTGGATAAACTCCATCACGATCAGGAAGTAGCCGGGGAAGCCCATCTGGTTGATAACGTTGAGCTCGATCTCCAGACGCTTATCATATTCAGGGCGCTTCTGCGCGCGCACTTCCGGGTCGGGAAAGAGGAACTCAAGACGCTCTTCCAGACCTTCACGCGACTTCATCACCAGGAAATCTTCGGTGGTCATGTCGCCGGTCGGGAACTGCGGCAGGAAATATTCGCCGAGGCGTACCGTGACGTTGCAGCGCTTAGCAATCTCTACGCTGTTTTCCAGCGCTTCCGGGATGTCCGAGAAAAGCTCGCACATCTCCTCTTCGCTGCGCATATATTGCTGAGGACTGTAGTTGCGCGGACGCTTGGGATCGTCCAGCGTATAGCCGTCGTGGATCGCCACGCGGATTTCATGCGCGTCGAAATCCTCTTCATTGAGGAAGCAGACTTCGTTGGTGGCGACCACCGGTACGCCCTCGGCGATGGCGAGTTCAACCGCGGCATGGAGATAGCTCTCCTCGTCGGCGCGGCCGGTACGCACCAGCTCAAGGTAGTAGCGATCGGGAAAGTGCGTCTGATAAAAGCTCAGGCACTGCGCGACCAGCGCGCTGTTGCCGCGCAGCAGGCTGCGGCCCACATCGCCGCAGCGTCCGCCAGAGAGCAGAATTAACCCTTCGCCCAGCTCTACCAGCCAGTCGCGGTCGATAACCGGACCGGCGATGCCGTAGCCGCGCTGATAGGCGCGGGAGATAAGCAGCGTCAGGTTCTGATAGCCGGTATTGTTCGCGGCCAGCACCGTCAGCTGCGTCAGCTCGTCGCCCATCAGCTCGCTGGCAACCTTAAAGTCCGCGCCGATAATCGGTTTGATCCCCGCGCCGTGCGCGCTGCCGTAGAAACGCACCAGCCCGCAAAGGTTGGTAAAGTCCGTGATAGCGAGAGCGGGCATGCCCAGCGCAGCCGCCTTTTTGACCAGCGGCCCGGTTTTCGCCAGGCCATCGACCATCGAGTAGTCACTGTGGACACGCAGATGTATAAAACGGGGTTCAGCCATATCAGTTTCCGGTTAAAACAGCGTCAGGCTATTAAAGCGTAGCTGGCTGGCCAGCGGCCAGAACTTCAGCGTCGATCAGGGCGTTGCGCACCGGCGCAAAGCTGCGGCGATGGTGCGGCGTCGCGCCGTGTTGCGTCAGTTTTTCCATATGCAGCGCGGTAGGATAGCCTTTGTGCTGCGCAAAGCCATACTCAGGAAACAGCCGATCCAGCTCAGCCATTTCGCGATCGCGCGACACTTTAGCGATAATCGACGCCGCGCTGATTTCAGCCACCAGGCTGTCGCCTTTCACCACCGCCTGCGACGGCATCGGCAGCGCGGGAGTGCGGTTGCCGTCTACCAGCACGAAATCGGGCGTTATCGTCAGCCCCGCCACCGCGCGCTGCATCGCCAGCATAGTGGCGTGCAGAATATTGAGCTGGTCGATCTCTTCCGGCTCGGCGCGGCCTAAGCTCCACGCCAGCGCTTTTTCTTTAATCTCGTCGAATAACGCGAGGCGGCGTTTTTCAGAGAGCTTTTTTGAGTCAGCCAGGCCCTGAATCGGACTGGCCGGATCGAGAATAACCGCCGCCGTGACGACCGCGCCGACCAGCGGCCCGCGGCCCACTTCGTCAACGCCCGCAATCAGGCGGGCATTGGGATAGATAAAATCAGCCATTGGCGATCTCCAGTACGGCGTCCGCTGCCTGTTCATCTGCGTTCCAGCGGATCTGCTGATGCAGCTCGCTAAAGGTCGCGAGCAGCGCATCGCGTTGCGGACCGGCGTGCAGCAGCGGTTCCAGCGCCGCCGCCAGCGCGTGCGGTTCGCACTCTTCCTGTAGCAGCTCTTTCACCAGTTCGCGTCCCGCCAGCAAGTTAGGCAGCGAGACGTATGGCGTCTTCACCAGCCGCTTCGCCAGCCAGAAGGTCGAGGGCTTCATACGATAGCCGACCACCATCGGACATTTTGCCAGCATACACTCCAGCGCGGCGGTACCGGATGCAAGAATCGCGGCGTCGCTCGCAATCATCGCTTCGCGACCTTTACCATCCAGCAGGTGCATCGGCAATTCAGGCGCGACTTCGGCTTTGATCTGTTCGAACTGCGCACGACGTTTCGCATTGACCAGCGGCACGACGATCTCCAGCGCCGGATAGCGCACGCGCAGCAGCTGCGCCGCGCGTAAAAAGTCGGCGCTGAGCATCTCTACTTCCGCATGTCGGCTGCCGGGCAGCAGCGCAAGGCAGAGCGCCTCGTCGCTAATATCCAGCGCGCGGCGCGCGGCCGGCTTGTCCGGCTGCAGCGGCATCGCATCCGCCATGGTGTGGCCGATAAAGCGGCACGGCACGTTAAAACGATCGTAGAAGGCTTTTTCAAACGGCAGAAACGCGAGCACCAGATTAGTGTTGCGGCCGATTTTAAACACGCGCTTTTGCCGCCACGCCCAGACCGACGGGCTGACGTAGTGAATGGTGCGGATGCCGTTGCGCTTCAGCCGCCCTTCCAGCGTGATATTGAAATCGGGCGCATCAATGCCGACGAAAACGTCCGGCTTCAGTTCGGTAAAGCGCTGCGTCAGATCCCGGCCAATCTTCATCAGGCGCGGCAGGCGGCCCAGCACTTCCACTATGCCCATCACCGCCAGCTCTTCCATCTCATACCAGGTTTCGCAGCCTTCGGCCTGCATGCGCGGGCCTGCCACACCAACGAAACGGGCATCAGGATGACGCGCTTTCAGCGCGCGGATCAGACCGGCACCAAGAATATCGCCGGAGGTTTCTCCGGCGACCAGGGCTATCGTAAGGGGACGCACTGACATGAATTAACGAATCAACCCACGCGTAGAACGAGCAAAGAAGTCGTAGAAGGGCTGCACTTCGCTATGCTGCTTCGCCAGCGCTTCAATTTCCGGCTTGGCTTCGTCCAGCGTTTTGTTGCTGCGGTACAGCAGTTTATAAGCGTTGCGAATGGCGTGCAGCGCCTCTTTGCTGAAGCCGCGACGCTTCAGACCTTCGATATTGATGCCGAACGGTGTCGCATGGTTGCCCTGCGCGATAACGTAGGGCGGCACATCCTGCGCGACGCCTGAACAACCACCGACCATCACGTGCGCGCCGATAGTGCACCACTGATGCACCGCCGTCATGCCGCCGATAATCGCGAAGTCGTCCACGGTAACGTGGCCGCCCAGCGTGGCGTTGTTGGCGAAAATGCAGCGGTTGCCGATCACGCAGTCATGCGCAATGTGCGCATTCACCATCAACAGGTTATCGCTGCCGATGGTGGTGACGCCGCCGCCCTGCACGGTGCCGCGATGAATGGTCACGCTTTCGCGGATGCGGTTGCGATCGCCCACTTCAACGCGGGTCGGCTCGCCAGCGTATTTAAGATCCTGATTCACTTCGCCAATAGAGGCGAACTGATAGATCTGGTTATCTTTCCCGATACGCGTATGGCCATTAATGACCACGTGCGACTTCAGGACCGTGCCTTCACCGATCTCCACATGCGCGCCGATAAAGCAGAACGGGCCAATGTGAACGTTGGGACCGATAACGGCCCCTTCTTCGATGACGGAACTGGCATGGATGGTGGCGGTTGGATCAATCACAGATTATGCCTCCCGGCTACGGGCACACATCATGGTCGCTTCACAGACAATCTTGCCGTCAACGGTAGCAACGCCTTTAAAGCGCGTCAAACCGCGGCGGGTTTTTTCGAAAGTCACTTCCATGATCATTTGATCGCCCGGTACGACCGGACGCTTGAAACGGGCTTCGTCGATGCCGGCGAAATAGTAGAGCTCGCCCGGCTCCAGTTTACCAACGCTTTTGAACGCCAGAATACCGGTAGCCTGCGCCATCGCTTCGAGGATCAGAACGCCAGGGAAAATCGGTTTACCAGGGAAATGCCCCTGGAAAAACGGTTCATTAACAGAGACGTTCTTAACGGCGCGCAGATACTTGTGCTCTTCAAACTCCAGCACGCGATCAACCAGCAGAAACGGGTAGCGGTGCGGCAGCAGCTCTAAAATTTCTTCAATTTTCAGAGTATGAGTTTCAGTAGTCAAAATACTCTTCCTGTCCTAAAAATCTGATGACATCAATAACACGGCCTGCACAGATCAAAATGATCCTCCGCAGGCCGAAATCGGTTCAATGGCGCCTGGCTTACCTGCTTAACATTTTTATTAGCAAGCCGGTCGCAGGTGGGATGGCGTTTAGTCGTCTTTGCCGACCTTCCGCTCGATGGCTTTTAAGCGCTTGCTCATGTCATCGATGTTCATCACCAGCGCTGCAGTTTTGCGCCAGGTTTTATTGGGTTGTAGCGGAATGCCCGAGGAGTATACCCCAGGCTCTGTGATAGGACGCATAACCATGCCCATACCGGTCACGGTCACCTTGTCACAGATTTCCATATGGCCGTTAATGACGCTGGCGCCGCCAATCATACAGTAACGTCCAATTTTCAAACTACCCGCCATGATCACACCACCCGCAACCGCGGTATTGTCGCCAATAACCACGTTGTGTGCGATCTGACACTGGTTGTCTATGATAACACCATTGCCGATCAGAGTGTTATCCAGCGCGCCACGATCGATAGTGGTACAGGCACCGATTTCTACTCGATCGCCGATAATTACAGCGCCAAGCTGCGGGATTTTCACCCAATTACCGCGATCGTTGGCGTAGCCGAAACCGTCCGCGCCAATAACGGTGCCGGACTGAATCAGACAATCCTGACCGATTTCGATTTCATGGTAGACGGTTACGTTAGCCCAGAGACGGCTATTGTTGCCGATGCGCGTCTTTTTACCGACGAAGCAGCCCGCGCCGATCACCACGTTGTCGCCCAGCACTACGTCAGATTCGATTACCGCGTTAGCGCCGACAGAGACGTTTTGCCCCAGCTTCGCGCTGGGATCGATTACCGCGCTGGACGCGATATTTTGTGCAGGCTGCGGCGTAGTATCCAGCAGCTGAGCCATGCGTGCATAGGTCAGATAGGGATTTTTCACCACCAGCGCGGCCGTGTGACACCACTCCAGATCCGCTTCCGTCAGCACCACGGCCGATGCCTGACACTGGACGAGTTGCTCGCGGTAGCGGCTGTTGCTAAGAAATGTGATTTGGCCGGTTTGGGCGGATTGCATAGAAGCAATGCCGGAGATGGCGATATCGCCATCTCCGTGCAATTCTGCATCCAACTGCTGGGCTAAATCAGCCAGTCGAATTGATGACATCGATTATTTAACCTGTTTCAGCACGTCAGCAGTAATGTCTTTCGCGTTTGACGCGTAAGCCACAGCGTTGGCGTCGATCACCACGTCATAACCTTCATCGCTTGCCACTTTCTTCACGGCGTCCTGAATACGGCTCAGCAGTTTGTTACGCTCTTCCATCTGACGACGACGGTTATCCTGCTCAAAAGCCTGGGCTTTAGAAGAGAAAGCTTCGCGCTGCGACATAACGTCTTTTTCCATGCGGCTGCGATCGCTGGCCTTCATGGTTGAACCGTCGCGCTGCAGGCGCTGCATTTTAGTCTGCAGGTCGCGTTCCTGGCTCTGCAGCTCGGTTGCGCGGCCTTTGAACTCGTTTTCCAGCTGTTTAGCAACGGTCGCACGTTGCGGTAACTGTTGGAAAATGCTGGACACGTTTACCACTGCGATTTTGTCAGCAGCCTGAGCGCCTGCGGAAACAGCTAAAGCAAGACCCAGTCCTGCGGCACACAACAACTTTTTCACTATAAACTCCTTACCATCAACGTTTGTGTCAGCGACACAGTGTTTGCTCCGAACCACTATAGAGACCGCGGTTCGGTAGCAAGACTTCAGCTTATGCTTCCTTGCTCAGAACCTTACCAGGTTTTACCAATGTTAAACTGGAACTGTTCTGATTTGTCCCCTTCCACTTTTTTGACCGGCTGCGCATAAGAGAAAACCAGCGGTCCCAGCGGGGACATCCACTGCAGCGCAATACCGCTCGAAACGCGGATATTGTTTGGATCGCTATAGTCCGGGATGCCGGCGGCGCGGGTTTCTTCCGTATTCTGCCACTTGGTATCCCAGACGGTACCCGCATCCACGAACAGCGAGGTACGTACCGAGTTTGCGTATTTTTCGCTCAGGAACGGCGTCGGGGTAATCAGCTCCAGGCTGGCCACCGCCATTGCGTTGCCGCCTACCGCGTCGCTCGACTTACAGATGCCGTTCGGATCGGTCAGCGTACAGGTTGACGAGCCGTCATTCAGGTAAGCCGCTTTCGGACCGATGGTGTTGGAGCGGAAACCACGTACGGTACTGGAGCCGCCCGCATAGAAGTTCTCGTAGAACGGCATCTCTTTGCCGCCCAGACCATCGCCATAACCGACGCGGCCGCGCCCTAACAGCACCCATGTGCGATCGCGGTTAAGCGGCACATACTGCTGGGTATCCAGCGTCGCTTTATAGAAGCTGTTGTCCGAGCCCGGGATAGTGACTTTACCGTTCAGGTTGGTACGGTTACCCGCAGTCGGGAAGAAGCCGCGATCCAGGGTGTTATAGGTCCAGCCGTAGTTGAAGGTGAAGTCATCCGCGGAGAAGTCGCCCTTGTCGTTAAGCTCCTGCGGCTTGCCGACAGAGTCGAGATAGCGCCACATCGCCACCTGCGGCTGCATGTTGGAGAGGTCATTGTGCACATAGCCCAGACCAACGCGCAGCGTGTTGTTTTCGTTGACCGGGAAGCCCAGGGTGCCGTCTACGCCGTAACTTTTGTTGGTGTAGTCCGACAGATCCGCATCGTCCGCTTTAAAGTCGTTGTAGAAGACGCGACCGCCCAGGCTCACGCCATCCACCGTAAAGTACGGATCGGTCAGCGAGAATTCCGCGTAGGTCTGGTAGTCATTCTTGGTGCCGCTGATGCTTACCGTGTTACCGGTACCCAGCCAGTTATCCTGGGTGACGCCGACCTGGAAGCTGACGCCGCTTTCGGTGCCGTAGCCGACGCCGAAGTTAAAGGTACCGGTGTTGCGCTCTTTCACCTTGTAGACCACGTCTACCTGGTCCGGCACGCCCGGCACGCGCTGGGTATCGACATCGACCGTTTCAAAGTAGCCGGTACGGTTCAGACGCTCTTTGCCCTGCTCCACCAGATCGCTGCCCAGCCATGCGCCTTCCATCTGGCGCATTTCACGGCGCAGCACCGCATCTTTCGAGGTGTCGTTGCCCTCGAAGCGCACTTTACGCACGTAGTAACGGTTGCCGGCGTCCACGCTGATATGCAGCTTCACCGTTTTATCGGCGTCGTTGATTTCAGGCTGCGTCATCACGCGCGGATAGGCGTAGCCATAACGGCCCAGCAGCTTCTTGATGTCATCTTCCATCTGGGTGACTTTGGTGCCGTTATACAGCTCGCCCGATGGAATTTGCGTCAGGTGTTCAATCTCTGCCGAGTGGCCCGCCATGCTGCCGTTGACGATCACGCCGGCGATTTTGTACTGATCGCCCTCGGTGATGTTAACGGTGATGTAGATGCCTTTTTTATCCGGCGTCAGGCTGACCTGGGTCGAATCGATATTGAAGCGCGCATAGCCGCGGTCGAGATAGAAGCTGCGCAGCGTCTCAAGGTCGCCCGCCAGTTTTTGCTTCTGATACTTGCGATCGCCCACCACGTTCCACCACGGCACTTCGTCGCGCAGCTGGAAACGGGAGATCAGCTCGTCAGAGCTGAAGGCCTTATTACCAACGATGTTGATCTGCTGAATTTTGGCGGAGACGCCTTCGGTGAAGACCAGTTTCAGATCGACGCGGTTGCGCGGCAGCGGCGTAACCACGGCCTTCACGTTAGCGGTGTATTTACCGACGCTGTAATAGAAGTCCTCCAGCCCCTTCTCAATCGAAGAGATGGTGGTGCGGTCCAGAGCTTCGCCTACGCGTACGCCAGAGGCCTCAAGGTTTTGCTTGAGCTGATCCTCTTTCACCGCTTTGTTGCCGGTAAAGGTAATGCTGGCAATGGTAGGACGTTCTTTAACCTGAACAATCAGCGTAGTTCCGTCGCGCAGGACCTGAACATCCTCAAAGTTGCCGGTAGCAAAGAGTGAACGAATGGTATTTTTGACATCTTCGTCATTAACCGTATCGCCAACTCGTACCGGCATGCTCAGCAGAGCCGCGCCGACGGCGACTCGCTGCAGCCCTTCGAAATGAATATCCTTCACCACGAAATCGTCTGCACCGTAAACGGTGGCGCTGCTAAACAGCAGCGACGCTATGAGCAACTTTTTCATCGCCATCGTTATTATGCGTTTTCCTAACACATCCCGCGTCTGTCTGCGTTCCAGCGATTACAGACGTGAGAAATCATTGAAAAGTGCAAGCCCCATTAACAACACCAGCAGGATTGAGCCAATGCGATAACTGAAGTCCTGAACTCGCTCGGACACCGGTCCACCTTTGATCTTTTCGATCGCCAGGAAGAGCAAATGCCCACCATCTAACACCGGCAGTGGGAAGAGATTGATGATTCCAAGGTTGACGCTAATCAACGCCAGAAACATCAGGTAGTAAATCATCCCGTATTCCGCTGACAATCCTGCACCCTGCGCAATCGAAATCGGCCCGCTCAGGTTGTTCAGCTTCACATCGCCAGTAATTAACTTGCCCAGCATGGAGACCGTCAGCTTCATCAGTTGCCAGGTTTTCGCGCTGGCCTCACCAATAGCGTCAAACGCGCCATACTGCCTTACCGTTTTATAGGCTTCTGGCAGCGGAATCACGCGCGGGATTACCCCGGCGAAACCTTCTGCTTTCGCGCCTGGCCTGGCTTCCGGCGTCAACGTCAGCTGCACCGTCTCGCCGCCGCGATCAATCTCCAGAGCCATATTTTTGCCGGGATTATCCCGTACCTGCGTCACAAAAGTCTGCCATTGCGTTAACGGCTGACCATCGACTTTAACGATCCTGTCGCCCGCTTGCAAACCGGCAACGCTCGCAGGCGACTTTGCCTGAACCTCCGCCAGCGTGGTTTCGATTTGCGGACCACGCGGACGTATGCCCAGCGCAACAACCGGATCCTCTTTGTCTGGCTCAAACTGCCAGTTGCGCAGGTCGACATCTTTTTGCTGCGTCGCCTCTTCGCCGAAGCGAGAGACGGTCAGCACCGTATGTGCGTCGCCGATTTTGCCGATCAGCGCCATACGCACGGCATCCCAGTCAGGCGTTTCGATGCCATCTACCGCCTTAAGTTCCATCCCGCTGGCAATTTGCGCTTCCGCCGCCACCGAACCGTTCACAATTTCGCCAACCACCGGACGCACGCCAGGCACGCCGTGAATAAAAACGACCCAGTAGGCGAATATGGCGAAAATGAAGTTAGCGACGGGACCAGCGGCAATAATCGAGGCGCGCTGCCAGATGGTTTTATTGTTAAAAGCCTGATGACGCAGTTCAGCGGGCACGCTTTCCACGCGCTCGTCGAGCATTTTGACATAGCCCCCGAGCGGGATCAGCGCGATAACATATTCGGTGCCCTGACGGTCGCGGCGCTGCCACAGCGCCTTGCCGAAACCTATCGAGAAGCGCTCAACGCGTACGCCGCAGCGGCGCGCCACCCAGAAATGACCGAACTCATGTACAGTGATGAGCACGCCAAGGGCGACGATAAAGGCGACAAAACTCCACAATATACTCAACATCTACGCCTGTCCTCAGAGAGTACGGAACACCAGCAACAACAAACAGGCGAAAACCGGCACCGCGGCAGTCAGGCTGTCGATGCGATCGAGTATGCCGCCGTGACCCGGGATCAAGTTGCCGCTGTCTTTGATACCCGCTTCACGTTTGAACATGCTTTCGGTCAAGTCGCCCAGCACCGAGGCGAGGGTCGCCAGCATGGCGCAGACGATCAGCGTACCGGCGGAGACGCTCAGCGGCGCGAAGCTGGCGAACAGCCAGGCGAGCAGTGCGGAGGAAACCAGGCCGCCGAGAAAGCCTTCCCAGGTTTTTCCGGGCGACACTTTGGGTGCCAGCTTATGCTTGCCGAACATTTTGCCGAACATATAGGCGCCGGAATCGGCGCCCCACACCAGAAACATCACGAACAGCAGCCACCATGCACCCGCATAGTGGTCGCTGTCGTAGTGATACTGACGCAGCGCCATCATGCCCCAGAAAAACGGGATCAGCGTGAGAATACCAAACACCAGACGCAGGGGACGCGAATTACGCCACAGGGAGGCCGATGCCGGATAGAAGAGAACCAGAACCAGCGCCACGATCCACCACGCCAGCGATGCCCAGAGTGAAGCGGCAACCTGCGGCAGATGAACATCGCGCTGATAAGGAGGAAGGGTAAAAAGCATCCCCGCCAGCAGCAGCCCGCAAATTACAGAGAGCCAGATACGCTGTTGACGCGACGCCATGCCCGCAAGCTGGCCCCACTCCCAGGCGCCCAGCATGCAGATGATAATCGTCGTAATCGCAAAACCAACGGGCGGTAACCAGAAAAGCGCAGCAATCACCAGCGGAATGAGAATAAGCGCGGTAATCAGACGAGACTTCAGCAAAGGTTACCCCCTGTTTGCTCAGGCGCCGCCTGGTGCAGCGCCGCCATAACGACGCTCCCGCAGAGAGAATGCATTCAGTGCACCTTCAAAAACGTGTTCATCAAAATCAGGCCAGAGAACATCGGTAAAATAAAACTCAGCATAGGCGATCTGCCACAGCAGGAAGTTGCTAATCCGATGCTCTCCCCCGGTCCTTATCACTAAATCCACTGGAGCCAGCCCCTGCATGCACAAATGTGCAGACAAGTTCTCCTCGGTGATCTGGTCAGGACGCAATAGACCTTCCTGAACCTGTTCAGCGAGTTTTTTCACTCCCTGGATAATATCCCAACGTCCGCCATAGTTCGCGGCAATATTGAGAGTCAGTCCACTATTTTGCTGAGTCAGTTCCTCGGCGCGACGAATACGCTCCTGAATACGGTTACTGAAACGGCTCACGTCCCCGATGATGCGCAGACGCACGTTGTGCTTGTGCAGGCTCTTTACTTCACTGTCGAGCGCCCAGACAAACAGCTCCATCAGCGCAGTGACTTCCTGAGCCGGACGGCTCCAGTTTTCACTGCTGAAGGCGTAGAGCGTCAGCGCTTCAAGATTATTGCTGACGGCGAAGCTGACGGAGCGGCGCACCGCTTTTACGCCCGCTTTATGGCCGGAAATACGCAGTTTTCCCTGATTTTTAGCCCAACGACCATTGCCATCCATAATGATAGCCACGTGACGTGGGCCCGTTCCCTGTTGGTCATCGGTTTTGTTGTGATTATTGGACGACATAACGCGTAATTAATTCCTGTTGTCAGAAATGCTGTGGTTTCTGAATACATTGCGCCCGGTACTCTCCCGCCCAAAAGGGGCGAGGCGCATCTGATGCGATGCCATACACGGAAACGCGAGCGAGCGACTATACCATTTTCGCCACAGGCGAACAAATAGCGGCGCGCGTTAACGCGAGGTCGCGAAACGCGGCAGCATCTCTGTGGCTCTGGCGCGCGCGGCGCGGTCGATATCCAGCACGGCGTCCACTGAATCCGGCTCCGCAAACGCCTGCGCCGCCAGCACTTCGCTGTTGAGCGCCGCGATGTCGGTAAAGCGAATCTGGTTATCCAGAAAGGCCGCCACCGCAACTTCATTGGCCGCGTTGAGCGTAGTGGTCGCCGCCTGCCCTGCCTCGCAGGCATCTATCGCCAGTTTCAGGCAAGGGTAGCGGGCAAAGTCAGGTTCGGCGAACGTCAGCGCGGACATGCGGGTGAAGTCCAGCGGCGTTACGCCTGCTGAAATACGCGCGGGCCAGGCCATGCAGTGTGCAATGGGGGTGCGCATATCCGGTGAACCGAGCTGAGCCAGCACGCTGCCGTCGCAGTAGCGCACCATGGAGTGGATCATCGACTGCGGATGCAGGATCACCTCCATTTGCGCTGCGCTGGCGTTAAATAACCAGCGGGCTTCAATGTATTCGAGACCTTTATTCATCATGGTGGCCGAGTCGACGGAAATTTTACGTCCCATCGACCAGTTCGGATGCGCACAGGCCTGCTCCGGCGACATGGTCGCGAGGTCGGCCAGCGGCGTGTCACGAAAAGGACCACCCGATCCCGTAAGGATAATGGACTCAATGCCATTTTCCCGCAGGTCAGCGTATCCTAACTGATGCTGGATGGAAGCGGGCAAACTCTGAAAAATCGCGTTGTGCTCGCTGTCGACGGGCAGCAGCTGCGCCTGATAGTGGCGCACCGCCTCCATAAACAAACGGCCGCAGGTGACAAGCGACTCTTTGTTGGCGAGCAGCACGCTTTTTCCGGCGCGGATCGCCGCCAGCGTCGGCAGCAGCCCGGATGCGCCGACAATCGCCGCCATGACCTGGTCGACCTCGTCAAGCGCGGCCAGCTCGCACGCGGCCTGAACGCCGGAGAGCACTTCGGTTGAGACATTGAGTGCTTTCAGTCGTTCACGCAGCGCCTGTGCGGAGGCCTCGTCCGCCATCGCGGCGTAGCGCGGCTGGAACGTTTGACACTGCTCCGCCATCAGCGCGACATTCTGGCCGGCGACCAGCGCGGTAATTTGATAAAGCTCAGGATTAGCGCGGACTACCGCCAGCGTGCTGGCGCCAATAGATCCAGTGGAACCCAGCAAGGTTAATCGCTTCATTAAGCTGTCCCTGTGAAGACGTCGAATAACTCCGCTCGCGCGGAAGGCATAATGTAAAACGCCGCCAGAGCGCATTCGCAATGAACACAGCTCTGAACGGCGTTTTATACCCAAGGATATCGGGTATAGAAAGCAACTGGTGGGATCAGAACTCCATCAGCTCCTTCTCTTTTTCAGCCAGCGCCGCATCTACGTTCTTGATACGCGCATCGGTCATTTTCTGGATCTCGTCCTGAGTACGACGCTCGTCGTCTTCGCTGATCTCTTTATCTTTCAGCAAGGCTTTGATTTTGTCGTTAGCGTCGCGGCGCACGTTACGCACAGAGACGCGGCCCTGCTCGGCTTCGCCGCGCACAACTTTGATCAGATCCTTACGACGCTCTTCGGTCAGCGCTGGCAGCGGAACACGGATGTCGCTTCCCGCTGAGCTTGGGTTGAGGCCGAGGTCAGAAGCCATGATGGCTTTTTCCACTGCCGGGCCCATGGAGCGGTCGAACACGTTGATTTTCAGCGTGCGTGAGTCTTCTACGGTGACAGAAGCGAGCTGACGCAGCGGCGTCGGCGTACCGTAGTATTCGACCACGATACCGTCGAGCAGTGAAGGAGAAGCGCGACCGGTGCGCACTTTGCTGATGGTGTTTTTGAACGCTTCGACGCATTTGTCCATGCGCGTTTCAGCATCTTTTTTGATGTCGTTAATCACGTTGAAACCCTTGGATTCGGTTTGACCTGGCCATTCCGGCGGGGCCGGAAGCGGTATCGCTGTTGAGCGATAATCCTGAATGGTGCGCGGTGACGTTCACCGCGCCGACAGAATATACCTTATTTTACCTTGCGTCGGGTATTAATGCGTAATCAGGGTGCCTTCTTTTTCACCCATCACTACGCGACGCAACGCGCCAGGTTTGTTCATATTAAATACGCGGATCGGCAGCTGATGGTCGCGCGCCAGGGTAAAGGCCGCCAGATCCATTACTTTCAGCTCTTTTTCCAGCACTTCGGCGTAGGAGAGCTGGTCATACAGCGTCGCATCCGGGTTTTTCACTGGATCGGCTGAGTAAACGCCGTCGACTTTCGTTGCCTTCAGCACCACGTCCGCTTCGATTTCGATGCCGCGCAGACAGGCCGCCGAGTCGGTGGTAAAGAACGGGTTGCCGGTGCCGGCGGAGAAGATCACCACGCGGTTATTGCGCAGCAGGCTGATGGCTTCGGCCCAGCTGTAGTTGTCGCACACGCCGTTAAGCGGGATAGCGGACATCAGGCGCGCGTTCACGTACGCGCGGTGCAGCGCGTCGCGCATCGCCAGCCCGTTCATTACGGTCGCCAGCATGCCCATATGGTCGCCCACGACGCGATTCATACCCGCCTGTGCCAGCCCCGCTCCGCGGAACAGGTTGCCGCCGCCAATTACCACGCCTACCTGAATGCCCAGCTCGACCAGTTCTTTCACCTCTTGCGCCATGCGGTCAAGCACGCTCGCGTCGATACCAAAACCTTCGGCACCTTGCAGTGCTTCGCCACTCAGTTTCAGCAGGATACGTTGATATACAGGTTTTGCGTTGGTCGCCATGGTCGGTTCTTCCTGGAAGAGTTGAAAAGGAGAAGTTAAATCTGATCGATCATCCGCTTAGCGCGCGTAAATTACTATTGGGATGAGACTGAAAAGCGTCTGCTTAGCGCAGCAGACAAAAAAGAACCGCCTTTTGGCGGTTCCTTTAACAGCATTAAGACTGTTTGGACATCGCTGCTACTTCAGCAGCGAAGTCGCTTTCGACTTTCTCAATGCCTTCGCCCACTTCGAAGCGGATGAAGTTGATGACGTCAGCGCCTTTCTCTTTCAGCGCCTGGCCAACGGTTTTGCTCGGATCGATAACGAAAGCCTGGCCAGTCAGAGAGACTTCGCCGGTGAATTTCTTCATGCGGCCTTCAACCATTTTTTCAGCGATCTCTTTCGGCTTGCCAGACTGCATCGCGATGTCCAGCTGAACCTGGTACTCTTTTTCAACCACGTCGGCAGAAACGTCTTCCGGCTTAACGAATTCCGGCTTGCTGGCAGCAACGTGCATAGCGATCTGCTTGATCAGCTCTTCGTCAGCGCCTTTCGCGGAGATCAGTACGCCGATACGCGCGCCGTGCAGGTAAGAACCCAGCTGCTCGCCTTCCAGCACAGCGATACGACGGATGTTGATGTTTTCGCCGATTTTCGCTACCAGCGCTACGCGCTCTTCTTCGAATTTCGCTTTCAGCGCTTCAACGTCGGTGATGCGCTCTGCGGTCGCCGCGTCCAGCACTTTGTCAGCGAACGCCTGGAAACCAGCGTCTTTCGCAACGAAGTCGGTCTGGCAGTTGACTTCCAGGATCACGCCGTAGTTGCCGTCGATTTTGGTTTTGATCACGCCGTCAGCAGCTACGTTGCCTGCTTTTTTCGCCGCTTTGATCGCGCCGGACTTACGCATGTTCTCAATCGCCAGCTCGATGTCGCCATTCGCTTCGGTCAGCGCTTTTTTGCAGTCCATCATGCCCGCGCCAGTACGCTCGCGCAGTTCTTTTACCAGTGCAGCGGTAATTTCAGCCATTCCAGAATCCTCGGTTCGTACCCCCGTGCTTACGCACTAAGGCACCTGTTGCGGAAAATTTACTCTGTCCCGCCCGCCAGAAAAGGAGGCGTGACAGACGGAGATAAAATAAAGGGGCCAAGACTGGCCCCTTAACAGATTACATCTGATGTCTAAGGGCTCTTTGTCAGAGCGAACCTTATTAAGCGTTTTCTAAAGACGCTTCTTCAGCCTGCTCAGCCAGGTCCTGTGAACGGCCTTCGCGCACGGTAGTGGCAACGGCAGTCAGGTACAGGCTAACAGCACGGATCGCATCGTCGTTACCCGGGATAACGAAGTCAACGCCGTCTGGATCAGAGTTGGTATCAACGATAGCAAATACCGGGATACCCAGGTTGTTTGCTTCTTTAATCGCGATGTGCTCGTGATCGGCATCGATAACGAACAGCGCGTCCGGCAGACCGCCCATGTCTTTGATACCGCCCAGGCTGTTTTCCAGCTTGGCCAGTTCGCGACCGCGCATCAGCGCTTCTTTCTTGGTCAGTTTGTCGAAGGTGCCGTCCTGAGACTGAGTCTCAAGGTCTTTCAGACGTTTGATAGACTGACGAACGGTTTTCCAGTTGGTCAGCATGCCACCCAGCCAGCGGTGGTTTACGAAGAACTGGTCGCAGCTCAGTGCAGACTCTTTTACCGCTTCGCTGGCAGCGCGCTTGGTACCGACGAACAGAATCTTGCCTTTACGGGCAGAGATTTTGTGCAGCTCAGCCAGAGCGTTGTTGAACATCGGTACAGTCTGCTCAAGGTTGATGATGTGAACTTTGTTACGCGCACCGAAGATGAACGGCTTCATTTTCGGGTTCCAGTAACGGGTCTGGTGACCGAAGTGAACACCAGCCTTGAGCATGTCGCGCATGGAAACAGTTGCCATGATTACCTCTAAATTTAGATTGGGGTTGGGCCTCCATGTATCCCATGCGACCGACCTCTTTCGAAGCACCCCGGCGCATGTGTCGATACATGTGTGTTTTAGTACACATAATGAGATTGTTGCTAACGGCGGCGGATGAGCGCATTCGCTCTCATTTCGCTCACGCATTATGCAATTCGCGCTTCCTGTCGGCCATTACGGACCTGACAGAGAATCATCGGCGCGCTTTATACCACAACCACGCTGCTGAAGCCAGAATTTGTTCAGTGCGGGGCCGCGCGACGCGAACTGTTTGGCTGCCTTGTTTTCGGCTGCTAACATGACAGCACATCGTTCATTATTGCTGAAATTTTCGGCAACTGCGGATTAATTTAATGGCAATTTCAATTAAAACCCCTGAAGAAATCGAAAAAATGCGCGTCGCGGGCCGTCTGGCCGCTGAGGTGCTGGAGATGATCGCGCCGCACGTCAAACCGGGCGTCTCTACCGGCGAACTGGATCGCATCTGTCACGATTACATAACTAACAAGCAGCACGCCATCTCCGCCTGCCTCGGCTATCACGGCTTCCCGAAATCGGTCTGCATCTCGGTCAACGAGGTGGTGTGTCACGGCATTCCCAGTGACGATCGTCTGCTGAAGGATGGCGACATCATCAATATCGACGTTACCGTTATCAAAGATGAGTACCACGGTGACACCTCGAAGATGTTTATCGTCGGCAAGCCGACCATCCAGGGCGAGCGTCTGTGCCATATCACCCAGCAGAGCCTCTATCTGGCGCTGCGCCTGGTGAAGCCGGGCATCCGCCTGCGCGAGCTGGGACGCGCGATTCAGAAATATGTCGAATCCCATGACTTCTCAGTGGTACGCGAATATTGCGGCCACGGCATCGGCAAAGGCTTCCATGAAGAGCCGCAGGTGCTGCACTACGATGCGGATGACGGCGGTGTGGTGCTGCAGGCGGGCATGACCTTTACCGTCGAGCCGATGGTCAACGCTGGCGACTACCGCATCCGCACCATGAAAGATGGCTGGACGGTAAAAACTAAAGATCGCAGCTTGTCCGCGCAGTACGAGCATACTATTGTGGTGACCGATAACGGCTGTGAAATCCTGACCCTGCGTAGCGACGACACCATCGACGCGGTGCTGGTCAACGAAGGGTAAACGTCCCCCACTGATAAAAAGCCGGCCCTGTGCCGGTTTTTTTATGGCTCAAGAAGAGAGAAGCGGTATGAGCGCGATCCTGACGGATGAGGTCATTGACGGCCTGAAAGACTCCCCGGCGCACTGGGATGATGCGCAGTTAACCCGCGACGTCCTGAAGCAGAAGCTGGAAACCTTTAATACCTTTCTCTCCACGGCGTTCGACGCCGGCGAATCGGTTGAGGCCCTGATCGATGCGCGCACTCTGTTTATCGACCGCCTGCTGCGTCGCCTGTGGCGCTTTTACGGCTTCGACGCCCTGCCTGCTATCGCGCTGGTCGCGGTCGGCGGCTACGGTCGCGGCGAACTGCATCCGCTTTCCGACGTCGATATTCTGATCCTCAGCCGCGAGCCGCTCGACGACGCGAGCGCGCAGCAAACCAGCGAACTGCTGACGCTGATGTGGGATCTCAAGCTGGAGGTAGGCCACAGCGTGCGCACGCTGGAGGAGTGTCTGCTGGAGGGGTTAGCCGATCTGACCGTCGCCACCAACCTTATCGAGTCGCGTATGCTGACCGGCGATGTCGCCCTGTTTCTGGAGATGCAGAAGAATATCTTCAGCGAAGGCTTCTGGCCGTCAGCGACCTTCTACGCCGCCAAGATCGAAGAGCAGCAGGCGCGCCACCAGCGTTATCACGGCACCAGCTACAACCTTGAGCCCGATATTAAAAGTAGCCCAGGCGGCCTGCGCGATATTCATACGCTGCAGTGGGTAGCGCGTCGCCACTTCGGCGCCACTACGCTGGATGAAATGGTAGGGTTCGGCTTTCTTACCGAAGCTGAGCGCATCGAGCTTAACGAGTGTCAGGCGTTTCTCTGGCGCATCCGCTTTGCCCTGCATCTGACGTTGACGCGCTATGACAACCGGCTGCTGTTCGATCGCCAGCTCAACGTCGCGCAGCGCCTTAACTATCAGGGCGAAGGCAACGAGCCGGTCGAGCGCATGATGAAGGATTTTTTCCGCGTCACGCGCCGCATCGGCGAGCTTAACCAGATGCTGCTGCAGCTGTTCGACGAAGCGATTCTGGCGCTCTCCACGACGGAAAAACCCCGCCCGCTGGACGATACTTTCCAGCTGCGCGGCAATCTGATCGACCTGCGCGACGAAACGCTGTTTGAACGCGAGCCGCAGGCGATTATGCGCATGTTTTACGTTATGGTGCGCAACGAGAATATTCGCGGCATCTATTCCACTACGCTGCGCCAGTTGCGCTATGCACGCCGCCATCTCAAGCAGCCGCTGTGTCAGATCCCCGAGGCGCGTCAGCTTTTTATGTCGATTTTGCGCCATCCCGGCGCGGTCAAACGTGCCCTGCTGCCGATGCATCGTCACAGCGTGCTCTGGGCCTATACGCCGCTGTGGGGACATATCGTCGGACAGATGCAGTTCGACCTGTTTCATGCTTACACCGTCGACGAGCACACCATCCGCGTGCTGCAAAAGCTGGAGAGCTTCGCCAGCGAGGCAACGCGCCCAATGCATCCGCTCTGCGTCGAGCTCTGGCCGCGCCTGCCGCAGCAGGAGCTGCTGTTGATGGCGGCGCTGCTACACGATATCGCTAAAGGCCGCAACGGCGATCACTCTATTCTCGGCGCGCAGGATGCGCTGGAGTTCGCCGAGCTGCACGGCCTGAATTCGCGGGAGATGCAGCTGGTCGCCTGGCTGGTACGTCATCACCTGCTGATGTCGGTGACCGCGCAGCGTCGCGATATCCAGGATCCTACCGTTATCCAGCAGTTCGCCGAGGTGATGCAGAACGAAAACCGGCTGCGTTATCTGGTCTGCCTTACCGTGGCCGATATCTGCGCCACCAATGAAACCCTGTGGAACAGCTGGAAGCAGAGCCTGCTGCGCGAACTCTTTTTCGCTACCGAGAAGCAGCTGCGGCGCGGCATGGAGAACAGCCCGGATCTGCGCGAGCGCGTGCGTCACCACCGCCTTCAGGCGCTCGCGCTGCTGCGTATGGACAATATTGACGAGGAGCGGCTGCACCATATCTGGAATCGCTGTCGCGCCGACTATTTCCTGCGCCATACGCCTAACCAGCTCGCGTGGCACGCGCGTCATTTAATGGAGCACGACCTTCGCCAGCCGCTGGTGCTGGTCAGCCCGCAGGCGACGCGCGGCGGCACCGAGATCTTTATCTGGAGCCCCGATCGCCCTTACCTTTTTGCTACCGTGGCGGGCGAGCTGGATCGGCGCAATCTCAGCGTACACGACGCGCAGATTTTCACCAGCCGCGACGGTATGGCGATGGACACCTTTATCGTGCTGGAGCCGGACGGCAGCCCGCTGGCGCCCGATCGCCACCTGATGATCCGTCAGGCGCTGGAGCAGGCGATTGCGCAGACCAGCTGGCATCCGCCGCGCACGCGCCGCGCGTCAGCGAAGCTTCGCCACTTCAGCGTTGATACCGAAGTTAACTTTTTGCCGACCCATACCGATCGCCGCAGCTATCTGGAACTGGTGGCGCTCGATCAGCCTGGTCTGCTGGCGCGCGTCGGCGAAGTCTTCGCCGATATGGGCGTCTCGCTGCACGGCGCGCGCATCAGCACCATTGGCGAGCGCGTCGAGGATTTATTTATTCTGGCCAACAGCGAGCGGCGCGCGCTTGACGCGGAAATGCGCAAAGCATTGCAACAACGGTTGACAGAAGCCCTTAATCCAAACGATAAAGTGTGACCGCAATCGATTTACTTACTTATTCTTTGTGTCGGGAAGTGGCCCGACATGCACCAGACAGATCAGGAAAAAATTATGCAACAGTTACAGAGCGTTATTGAAGCGGCCTTCGAGCGCCGCGCCGAGATTACCCCGGCGAGCGTGGACACCGTAACCCGTGAAGCCATCAACGAGGTCATCTCTCAGCTGGACAGCGGCGCGCTGCGCGTAGCGGAAAAAATCGAGGGTCAGTGGGTAACGCATCAGTGGCTGAAGAAGGCAGTTCTGCTGTCGTTCCGCATTAACGACAACCAGGTTATAGAAGGCGCAGAAACCCGCTTTTATGACAAAGTGCCGATGAAATTCGCCGGCTGGGATGACGCGCGCTTTAAAGCCGCTGGCTTCCGCGTCGTGCCGCCCGCTGCGGTGCGCCAGGGCGCCTATATCGCGCGCAATACCGTGCTTATGCCCTCTTACGTCAACATCGGTGCTTACGTCGACGAAGGCAGCATGGTTGATACCTGGGCGACCGTGGGTTCCTGCGCGCAGATCGGTAAAAACGTTCACCTTTCCGGCGGCGTCGGCATCGGCGGCGTGCTGGAGCCGCTGCAGGCGAATCCAACCATCATTGAAGATAACTGCTTCATCGGCGCGCGCTCTGAAATCGTCGAAGGCGTGATCGTAGAAGAAGGCGCTGTGATTTCCATGGGCGTTTATATCGGCCAGAGCACCAAAATCTACGATCGCGAAACGGGCGAAGTGCATTACGGCCGCGTACCGGCAGGCTCTGTGGTCGTTTCCGGCAACCTGCCTTCGAAAGATGGCAGCTACAGCCTCTACTGCGCGGTGATCGTGAAGAAAGTCGACGCGAAAACGCGCGGCAAAGTGGGCATTAACGAACTGCTGCGCACTATCGACTAAGCTTTTCCGACGGGCCGTTCCGGCCCGTCATATTTTCTTTACACTTCTCCCTTCCCTGACCTGATTCGCGAGCCTAATTAACAGGTGCGTTTACTTTTTACCCAGGTCATAATCCGCGCCAGTTATCTCCTGTCGCGCAGTGTTCAACCCGTTTTTTGTCTACAGTTATTTTTGTGCCATGAACACAGATGCGCGCTTCTCTCTTTTTGGTGGAAAAATCGCTATGTATGACAATCTTAAAAGCTTAGGCATTAATAACCCGGACGATATCGATCGCTATAGCCTGCGTCAGGAAGCCAATAACGACATCCTGAAAATTTACTTCCGCAAAGACAAAGGCGAATTCTTCGCTAAAAGCGTGAAGTTCAAATATCCACGCCAGCGCAAAACCGTGGTAGCGGATAACATCAACCAGGGTTACAAAGAGGTGCAGGAGATCAGCCCGAATCTGCGCTACGTGATTGATGAGCTGGATCAGATTTGCCAGCGCGATCAGGTGGAAGTGGATCTGAAGCGCAAGATCCTTGCCGATCTGCGCCATCTGGAGAGCGTGGTTACCAATAAAATTAGCGAGATCGAGAGCGATCTGGACAAGCTGACCCGCAACAGCCGCTAATCGCGCCAGCGCCCAGCTTAACGACAATTTGAAGGCCAGCTGATGCTGGCCTTTTTATTGCCTTAACTCTGCTCGTCCAGCTGCAGCGCCACATAGAGCAGCAGACGATCGTCAAACTGGCTGAGATTCAGCCCGGTCAGCTCTGAAATGCGGTTAAGCCGATACTCCAGCGTGTTGCGGTGAATAAAGAGCGCGCGCGCCGTGGCGCTGGGCTGCACGTTATGGGTGAACCAGGCGATCAGGGTGCGCCGCAGCAGGCCGTTATTGTCCATACTCTTCAGCCTCGCCAGCGGACGCGCCAGCTCATTCGCCTGCCAGCCGCCGCGCAGGCTGTCGAGCAGCACCGGCAGCATTAAATCCTGATAGAAATAGCTGCGCAGCTCCGGCATACGCTGCTTGCCGACCATCATGGTGGTGCGCGCGGTGCGGTAAGAGCGCGCAATGCTGCCTGGCCCGGTAAAGTAGTTGCCAAGCGCGATGCGCATCCGCACCTGCCCGCTCTCTTTCATACGCTGCAGCAGCTGTTCGACGCGCTTGCGATGATCGTCCTGATCGTAGCGCCCATGCGCATTGAGCGCCGGTTTCAGCACCACCATCTCCGTCAGAGAAACGATAGCGATCAGGTTATCGCGCTCCGGCGTGGTGAGCAGCGTTTGGAGTTGCTGCAGCTCAGACATGGCGCTGTCGACGCCCAGCTGACCGCTGTCGACCTCCACCACCGCCGCGACGCGCGGTTGGTTAAGATCGATGCCGAGACGCTGTGCCCATTCGGTCAGCTGCGGCGTCAGGGTTTCGCTGCGGATCAGGTTCAGCACCAGCTCCTCGCGCAGACGGCTGTCCTGCGCCAGCATATGCAGCAGCCTCGTCTGCTCCAGCATCATCTCCGCCGTCATGCAGACCAGCTCGCCGTAGTGGCGCAGCGCGACCGGATCGCCGGTCAGTCCAATCACCCCGACGATTTCGCCATCAATGCGCAGCGGCAGATTGATGCCTGGCCGCACGCCGTGCAGATGTTTCGCCACCGCCTCGTCGATGTCCACTACCCGCCCCTGCGACAGCACCAGCAGCGCGCCTTCGTGCAATTCGCCAATACGCTCACGATCGCCGCTGCCGATAATGCGCCCGCGCGCATCCATCACGTTGACATTGCTGTCAATAATCTTCATGGTGCGCGCCACAATATCCTGCGCGAGGCGCGCATCAAGATGATAGGTTGCCATCTGTTAATCCTGACAGAGAGTAGAAGAGACAGCATACGCATGGCGGCAGGGCCAGGCATTGTGCAAATGCACAGAGCAAGAGGGGGATTTACAGGTTTTGCGGCACTGGTCACACTCTGACCAGCCTAAATAAAAAGGCGGACCGGAGTCCGCCTGACAGGGAAAATAGCGTTACTGCATCAGCAGATAGATGCTGCTGTCGCCGCGCTTAACGTTAAGCGCCAGTACCGAAGGTTTAGTATCGAGAATTTTACGCAGCTCGCCCAGGTTAGTGACTCGCTGCTGGTTAACCCCAAGGATCACGTCGCCTTTTTTCAGGCCGATACGCGCCGCAGCGCTGTTAGGCTTAACGTTGTCTACGCGCACCCCTTTATCGCTGCCGCTGTCGTTGCTCAGATCGGCGCCTTCAATGCCGGTATAGATAGTGGCCGACTGCACTTTATCCTGCGTGCTCTGCTGCAGCTCAACGGTAACGCTGACCGGTTTGCCGTCGCGCAGCAGGCCGAGCTGCAGTTTGGTGCCAATCGGCAGCGAACCGACTTCAGCGCGCAGCGCGGCAAAGCTGCTCAGCGGTTTGCCGTTCATCGACACCACCACGTCGCCCGCTTTCACGCCCGCTTTCGCCGCGGCGGAGTTCGGCAGCACCTGGCTGACAAAGGCGCCGCGCTGGGCATCGACCTTCATCGCTTTCGCCAGCTCTGAGTTAAGCTCGGCACCCAGGATACCCAGCTCGCCGCGTTTCACCTGACCATACTCCACCATCTGGCCCGTCAGGTTTTTCACCATATTGCTCGGGATAGCGAAGCCGATGCCGATATTGCCGCCGTCCGGCGCGAGGATGGCGGTGTTAATGCCGATCAGCTCGCCGTTGAGATTCACCAGCGCGCCGCCGGAGTTGCCGCGGTTAATCGCCGCATCAGTCTGAATAAAGTTTTCGTAATTTTCGACGTTGAGGCCGCTGCGGCCCAGCGCCGAGACGATGCCCGAGGTCACGGTTTCACCCAGGCCGTACGGGTTGCCGATAGCGACGGTGTAGTCGCCGACGCGCAGATTGTCGGAATCCGCGATTTTAATCGCCGTCAGGTTTTTCGCATCGATAAGCTGCACCAGCGCGATATCAGAGCGCGGATCCTTGCCAATCACTTTACCATCGTAGCGACGGCCATCGCTGAGCTGCACCTGGATTTTGGTGGCGTTGTCAACGACGTGGTTATTGGTCACCACGTACCCTTTTTCAGCGTTGATGATGACGCCGGAACCCAGCGCGCGGAATTTTTCCTGCTGGGTATTGCCGCCACCACCATCCGCGCCGCTCTGACACATCGGCGAACTCAGGAAAGGCGATCCCTCCTGACAGAAGGGCGAGTTATCGCCAAAGAACTGCTGAAACTGCTGCGGCAGACGCGGCGTTTTCACCGTGGTGCTGCCTTCAACGCTGATACTGACCACCGAAGGCATGACTTTTTCCAGCATCGGCGCCAGGCTCGGTAGTTGCTGACTGGTAGAAGAAGCCGATTCAGCGGCAAAAACGGCGGCAGGGCTTAACGCCAGGCCAAGACTGAGCGCCAGCGCGCTCAACGTTAAGGTGTTTTTTTTCATTCGTGTTAGTCTCATCCAGTAATTAACGTCAGACCCTTGCTGTGGTCAGTTATGAGATTTATCTTTTATCGCGAAGTTCCAGCAAAAGTTTGCGGCAAAAGTAAAAATTTATGCACGCTCTTTACAAAACTCCTGTTATTCCACCGCCATCAGTCGGCGATACTCATCCCACGCATAAAGATCGGTCATCCCGCTAATATAGTCCTGAATCAGACGAAAGCGATAATAACGCTCCCATAGCAGGCGCTGATATTTATGCTCGACCGTCAGCGTCCGCATTTTTTGCTGGTAGGCTTTACGGTGTTTACCGGAAAGCTTATGAAACAGGCGGGTTTCGATAGGGTGCTGACGGAGAAAATCTTCATTAATCAATGTGGTAAAAGCTTCAAAGGTTAGCGACATCAGAGGCTGGTATATTTCTAACAATCCCTTAATAACACGATAACCTTGTAATTCCAGCTGCTCAACCTCAGCATGGTTAAATACATGACGGCGCGCTACCGTTTTGAACATCTGCAATAAGCGCCCCTCTTCACCATCATCTTCTAATAGCGCATGATTAAAATCGCCATTGAAAATGGCGGGTAAATTATCGACAAAACGCTTAACCGCGTGGCTGACCAGCACGCTCTGGACGTTAACGCGTAATGACATAAAGAACTGATCGCTTCTGCTGCGACGCTTTTTGTTACAGGCTTCGCGCCAGGCATCGCCGACCGTTCGACTGAAAGCGTCATTATTTTTTATCGGCCCCCAGTTTTTACATAAATAGTCATAAAGAGCATCAATGTTAAATATATCTTTCTCGACGGCATCGTCCAGATCGGCAATACAGTAAGAGATATCATCCGCCGCTTCCATAATATAGGTCAGCGGAAAGCGATGGTGTTCGGCCATATTGGTCGCTTCGCGCAGTTCGGCAATATATTCCCGCTCGGAGAGATAAAAACCGGGCTTTTTCATCAGGGCGCTGAACTGCTCGGGCTTCTCGCCCTGCCACCAGGCGGGTGCGGTATATTTCAGGATGCAGGCGACCTGGGAGTAGCTCAGGTTAAGCTGCAGCAGAGTATGCACCATGCGGATCGCCTGCGCGTTGCCTTCGAAATGGCACAGATCCTGACGGATCATGGCGTTCAGCCGCTCAAAATCGGCACGCTGCTGGTCGCCTTCAACGCCTGCCACCAGCGGGTCGACCAGCTCCAGAGGAAGATGCTCTTCAAACCAGTCATTGATGGCGGCTTCGCCGAAATGGCCGAAAGGCGGGTTGCCCACGTCGTGCAGCAGGCAGGCCATCTCCACCAGGCTTTCAAACGCCCCTTCCATTTCATCCAGTCCGTACTGCGCCAGGCCGCCCTGATTCTTCAGAGTTTGCAGGATCTCTTTGGCGATATAGCGTCCCGTCTGCTGCACTTCCAGCGAATGGGTCAGGCGCGAGCGTACCGCGGCATTGCGCTCCAGCGGAAAGACCTGGGTTTTTTGCTGGAGTCGGCGAATCGCCGCCGAGTTGATAATACGGCCACGATCGCTCTCAAAGTGGCGGGTAATATAGTATTCCCCTTCCGGCTCTTTGCGCGTGTTATAAGGGCGGGTAAAACTTATCTTCTTCCTGAAATTGACCGTCGCCATCGTTACCCCTTATTACTTCGTGAATCAATCCCCTGCCAGCCATGCTAGACTATGCCTCACTTTTTACGACTACTTCCACCACATTAGCGAGACTCTTTTATGAAAGCAGGCATTATTGGCGCGATGGAGCAGGAAGTTACCCTGCTGCGCGACAAAATCGAGAACCGCCAGACCCTGACGCTGGCCGGATGCGAAATTTACACCGGCACGCTTAACGGCGTTGAGGTCGCCCTGCTGAAATCGGGTATCGGTAAAACGTCGGCGGCGCTGGGCACCACGCTGCTGCTTGAGCTGTGCAAGCCAGATCTGGTGATCAACACCGGATCGGCTGGCGGCCTGGCCCCTACCCTCTCCGTCGGCGATATCGTTGTCTCAGACGAAGTGCGCTATCACGACGCCGACGTCACCGCCTTCGGCTACGAGCCAGGCCAGATGGCGGGCTGCCCGGCGGCCTTTACCGCTGATGCACAGCTGATTGCCGCCGCAGAGGCCTGCATCAGCGAGCTGAACCTGAACGCCGTGCGCGGCCTGGTAGTCAGCGGCGACGCCTTTATCAACGGCGCCGAGCCGCTGGCGCGCATTCGCACCACCTTCCCGCAGGCGATCGCCGTAGAGATGGAAGCCACCGCTATCGGCCATGTCTGCCACCAGTTCAAGGTGCCTTTCGTCGTAGTGCGCGCCATTTCCGACGTGGCTGATAAGGCGTCGCATCTGAGCTTTGAAGAGTTCCTCAGCGTCGCGGCGCAGCAGTCGTCGCTAATGGTGGAGAAGCTGCTGGCGCGCCTGGCGCGTGGCTAAGCTGCTCTGGCTGATCGGGCTGCTGCTGTTTTGCGGCAGCCTGTTCGCCGCCGCCCCGCGCGTTATTACCCTCGCGCCCCATCTCACCGAAATGGCGTTCGCCGCAGGCATTACGCCGGTGGCGGTCAGCGCCTGGTCCGACTATCCGCCCGCCGCTAAAGAGCTGGAGCAGGTCGCCAACTGGCAAGGCATTAAAGTCGAACGTATTCTGGCGCTGAAGCCGGACGTGGTGCTGGCCTGGCGCGGCGGCAACCCGCAGCGCCAGATCGATCAGCTAAAGCAGCTCGGGGTTAACGTCGAGTGGATCGATCCCGGCTCGCTGGATGAGATGGCGGATGCCGTGGCGGCGCTGCGGCGCTGGAGCCCGCAGCCGCAGCAGGCGCTGAACGCCGCGCAGCAGCTCAGGCAGCAAGTAACCTCTCTGCGCGCGCGCTACGCTGCGCTGCCTGCGGTGCCACTCTTTCTTCAGTTCGGCCAGCAGCCGCTGTTTACCGCCGCGCGCGACACCCTGCAGAACGACATCATTGCGCTGTGCGCCGGAAAGAATATCTTTGCCGACAGCCGCGTCAGCTGGCCGCAGGTCAGCCGCGAGCAGGTGCTGATGCGCCATCCGCAGGCTATCGTTATCGGCGGCAGCGCCGCACAGGCGCAAAACGTCTCCCGCTTCTGGCAACCCCAGCTAAACGTGCCGGTCATCGCCATCGATGATGACTGGATCAGCCGTCCAGGCCCGCGTATGCTGCTGGCGGCAAAACGGCTCTGCGCCGCCCTGCATCCGGAACAATAAAGCAGCAGAAAGCGATTAAAGATTCCGCTAATTTTGCCGTTAATTATGAAACGAGACGTTGATGCCACGTAAGCTCAGCGTCCTTTTATGCGCGCCGCGCATTTTTGCTACACCAGGAATCCAACATGACCAGAGCCTTGCTGCTGGCCTTCGCGATCGCGATCGTCGCGCCCTTTGCGACTGCGTCGACCACGGGAACGATAGGCGTTCAGCTCATTATCTTTTCGCGCTGTGAAATTAACAGCCAGCCGCAACGGGCGCTGCCGCAGATCGATTGCGGTCGCCGCACTAACGCGCAGCCGCGCGTGACGGAAAGCGTGCTAAAAAAGGATACGATGCGTAAGGAAACGGCGAAGCTGATAACCGTTGAATGGTAATGAAAAGGCCGTCGTAAGACGGCCTTTTTGCATCAGATGCTGAAGGAGGAGCCGCAGCCGCAGGTGGTTTTGGCGTTAGGGTTGGTCACGATGAAACGCGATCCTTCCAGACCTTCGGTATAATCCACCGAGCCGCCGACCAGGTACTGCAGGCTCATGGGATCCACCACCAGCGCCACGCCCTGCTTCTCAATGGTCATGTCGCCGTCATTCATTTTATCGTCAAAGGTAAAACCATACTGGAAGCCGCTGCAACCGCCGCCGGTGATATAGACGCGCAGTTTCAGATCGGGATTCTCTTCGTCGGCAATCAGGTTTTTTACCTTGCTGGCCGCCGCATCGGTAAACTGTAACGGCAGTGCTGCAACATCATCACTCATCTCATACTCCGGTAAACGTCCAGGTCATAAAACGACCTCAATTGCCGTATTATCTGCCAGCGCGATAGCGCAATCAAGTTTTGCCCTTCGCACTGTGTGCCTCCGGCCTTCAGCTAAGGTAAGTATAGCGCGCCCTTTCCGCCCTTTCTTCATGTCGTTATCTTCCCGTAGAATGGCGCAAGATTTTTTATGAACCGCTGGAGCCGAATAAATGAGTAAGTCCGAAAACCTGTTTGCCGAAGCGCAACGCCTGATCCCCGGCGGCGTTAACTCGCCGGTGCGCGCGTTTAACGGCGTAGGCGGCACGCCGCTGTTCATCGAGCGCGCCGACGGCGCCTGCCTGTATGACGCCGACGGCAAAGCCTATATCGACTATGTCGGTTCATGGGGACCGATGGTGCTGGGCCACAACAACGTCGAGATCCGCAACGCGGTAATTGAAGCCGCAGCGCGCGGCCTGAGCTTCGGCGCGCCTACCGAGATGGAAGTGAAAATGGCGCAGCTGGTGTGCGAGCTGGTGCCGAGCATGGATATGGTGCGTATGGTTAACTCCGGCACCGAAGCGACCATGAGCGCCATTCGTCTGGCGCGCGGTTTTACCGGCCGCGACAAGATCATTAAATTTGAAGGCTGCTACCACGGCCACGCCGACTGCCTGCTGGTGAAAGCGGGCTCCGGCGCGCTGACGCTTGGCCAGCCTAACTCCCCTGGCGTGCCGGCCGATTTCGCCAGACATACCCTGACCTGCACCTATAACGATCTCGACTCCGTGCGCACCGCGTTTGAGCAGTATCCGGATGATATCGCCTGTATCATCGTCGAGCCGGTCGCGGGCAATATGAACTGCATTCCGCCGCTTCCGGCGTTCCTGCCTGGCCTGCGCGCGCTGTGCGACGAGTTTGGTGCGCTGCTGATCATCGACGAAGTGATGACCGGCTTCCGCGTCGCGCTGGGCGGCGCGCAGGAGTATTACAATGTGCGTCCGGATCTGACCTGTCTCGGCAAGATTATCGGCGGCGGCATGCCGGTAGGCGCCTTTGGCGGACGCCGCGAAGTGATGGACGCGCTGGCCCCGACCGGCCCGGTCTACCAGGCGGGCACGCTCTCCGGCAACCCGATTGCGATGGCGGCCGGTTTCGCCTGCCTGACGCAGATCGCTCAGCCGGGCACCCACCAGACGCTGACCGAGCGCACCACGCAGCTGGCACAGGGCCTGCTGGCGGCGGCTCAGGCGGAAAACATTCCGCTGGTGGTGAATCACGTTGGCGGCATGTTCGGTATTTTCTTCACCGACGCCGACAGCGTTACCTGCTACGCCGACGTGACGAAGTGCGACGTAGAGCGCTTTAAGCGCTTCTTCCATCTGATGCTTGAAGAGGGCGTTTACCTTGCCCCTTCCGCCTTCGAAGCGGGCTTTATGTCGCTGGCGCACAGCGCTGAAGATATCGAGCGCACCGTTGACGCCGCGCGTCGCTGTTTTGCGAAGCTGTAAAAAAGAGAGTAAGTAAAAGACCGGCAGATGCCGGTCTTTTTTTTGCTGACGGAAAAGAGGTCAACGCGAACGCCGCCTGTGAAAAGCTTTTACCGGGAACGTCTTAATAGCCAGATAAAGTAAGGCGCGCCGAGAAAGGTCGCCATCAGTCCCGCCGGTATCTGATCCGGGAACGCCAGCATACGTCCGCACCAGTCGGCCAGCAGCATCAGGCCCGCGCCAAACAGCCCCGCCATCGTCATCTGCGGCAGCGCGCGACGGAAGCCAAGCATACGCGCGATATGCGGTGCCATCAGGCCGATAAAGCTCAGCGGACCGATCGTCAGCGTCGCGGCGGCAGTCAGCGCGGCCGCCAGCAACAGCAGCGCCAGACGCGAGGCGTTCAGCGCCATGCCCGCCGAGCGCGCCGTAGCGGAACCCAACGGCAGCAGCGTCAGCCAGCGGCTGGCGAGCGGCGCCAGCGCCGTCAGCACCAGCGCCAGCACGGCGCTCTGCAGCGCCGCCTTTTCGCTGACGTTATAGGTCGAACCGGAAATCCAGCTCAGCAGGCCGCCCATGCGCGGATCGCCGCTCGCCAGCAGCAGCATCAGCAGCGTAACGAAGGCGCTGTTAAGAGCCATCCCCGCCAGCAGCATACGCTCCGGCGAAAAGCCGCCGCGACTCGCCACCAGCATAATCAGCAGCAGCGTTCCCGCAGCGCCCAGCGCGCCCGCCGGCAGCAAAAACGCCAGCGCGTCGCCCGGCACGAAAAACAGCATCACTACCACGCCGAACGCCGCGCCGGAGCTGATACCCAGCACTTCCGGGCTCGCCATTGGATTGCCGGTCAGGCGCTGGATCAGACTGCCCGCCACGCCGAGCATCAGCCCCACCGCCAGCGCCGCCAGCAGACGCGGCGCGCGCCACGGCAGCAGCTGGTGGAAAAGCTCGCCGCTCGACCATAGCCAGCCGTGCGCGTCACGACCGAAGGCGAGCGCGGCCCACGCCAGCAGCGCAAGCAGCGCCAGACCGAGTAGCGCCCAGCGCAGCACCGCGTGGCGCTCAGCCGGCACCTTATCACCGCTGTCGAGCGCGGGCGGCACCGAGCCGGTGCGCAGGCGCGGCAGCAGCCAGAGCAGCAGCGGCACGCCCGTCAGGGCGGTCAGCGTGCCGGTGGAGAGTTCGCGCCAGTGCGCGGTGAGCCACAGCACGCAGGCATCCGCCAGCCACAGCAGCAGCGCGCCGATCAGCGGCGCCAGTAGCATGCGGCTTAACAACCGACGCGCCCCCAGCAGCTTCGCCAGCAGCGGCGCGAACAGACCGATAAAGCCGATAATGCCCGCCACGCTCACCAGCTGCGCGCTGAGCAGGATCGCCAGCGCCAGCGTGCCGACGCGCGCCATCGCCAGCGCCAGGCCGAGGTTCTTCGCTACGCCGTCATCCAGCCCCATCAGCGTCAGCGGACGCAGCAGCGCCAGCGCCAGCACAAAGGCGAGCAGCAGACGCGGCCAGAGCAGGCTGACGTTCTCCCAGCCCATCTGGTTCAGCGTGCCGGTACTCCACAGGAACATATTCTGCAGCTGGTCGTGATTGAATATGGCGAAGATCTGGTTCACCGCGCCGCTGTAGAGGCTCAGCACCAGCCCGGAGAGGATCAGCGTGACCGGCGACAGCCGTTTGCCCCAGGCGACGCCGAACACCACCGCGCCCACCGCCAGCGCGCCGATCAGCGCCGCCAGCTGCGACGTCGCCGCGCCGCCCGGCAGCTGCCACAGCGTGGCGACGGTAATGCCGAGCTGCGCACCGGATGAGACGCCCAGCGTCGTCGGCTCCGCCAGCGGGTTGCGCAGCGCCTGCTGAAACAGCAGCCCCGCCAGCCCCAGCCCGGCGCCGACCAGCAGCGCCAGCCCGAGCCGCGGCAGCAGGCTATAGTGAAACAGCATCTGCTCGATGTTGTTCTGATCCGGCGACAGCAGACCCTGCGACCATTGCGCCGACGGCAGCGCCGCGCGCAGATTAATAATGCTCAGCAGCAGCGCCAGCACAAACAGCAGGCTCAGCAGCGCGGCAGGAAAATAACGATGGCGCATCAGCGCGTCTCCAGCGCGCGTTCCAGCACGCGAACAAAATGCAGCGCCGACAGCGTCGCGCCGTAGTACCACACCGCCGGAACCCGCTGAAAGCGTCCGGCACGAACAAACGGCAGCGCCTGCCACAGCGGGCTGCGGCCGAGCTGCGCCATATCGCCGTCGTTATCATGATCGAAGCAGATGGCCTCTGCGTCACGCAAATACGCCAGCCGTTCGATGCCCGTTACCGCGCTGCCCCAGAAGTTGGTTTCGCCCTGCCACGCGTTGGTCAGTCCAAGGTGCTCCATCACTTCCAGAAACAGGCTGTTTTTGCCGAAGACCAGCGCATGACGGCTGTCCATCAGCGACATCAGCAACACCGGACGCTTCGCATAGGGCGCAAGCCGCTGACGCGCGGCGGCCAGCGTTTGATCCAGCTGCTGCAGATGCGCCTCCGCCTCCGCTTCACGGCCGATACGCGCCGCCAGCGCGCGCAGCGAATCGCGCGCGGCAGAGAGCGGTTTGCCGTCGCCGCGGTTAAGATCGAAGCCCATGATCGGCGCGATGCGCTGGAGTTTTTCCGGCGACGGTCCGTAGCCGTTTGAACAGAGGATTAGCGACGGCTGCAGCTGAGTCATCAGCTCCAGATTGGGTTCGGTGCGCAGCCCTACGTCCACCGTATGCGGCGGCAGCGGCGGCTGGCCGACCCAGACGTTGTAGTTGCGGGTATCAGCAACGGCCAGCGGCGCGACGCCGAGCGCCAGCAGCAGTTCGGTCGGCAGCCACTCCAGCGCAATAATGCGCTGCTCAGGCAGGGTCGCGGCGCGCAGCGGCAAGGCGCTCAGCCAGGGCGAGACAGCCAGTGCCGCCAGCAGGCGACGACGCGTGATCTCCATGCTCAGGCCCTCAGTAGACAAAGCTAACCGCCGCCCCGCCCTGGGGGTGCGGCAGAATGCCCATAGGAATACCGTAAATCGCGCCCAGCACGTCGGGCTGCATAATGGCCTCCGGCGCGCCTTCAGCGATAATTTTGCCGCCGCGCAGCGCGACCAGATGGTCGCAGTAGCGCGCGGCCATGTTGATATCGTGCAGTACGGCGATGACCGTCAGGCCGCGTTCGCGGCTGAGACGCTGGATCAGCGCCAGCACCTCGACCTGATGGGCGATATCCAGCGCCGACGTCGGTTCATCCAGCAGCAGACAGCGGCTGTTCTGCGCCACCAGCATCGCCAGCCAGGCGCGCTGACGCTCGCCGCCGGAGAGGCTGTCCACCAGGCGAGCAGCGAGCGGCTTCAGCCCGACCTGCGCGATCGCCTCCTCCACCCGAACGCGATCTTCCTGACGAAAACGGCCCAGCGCGCCATGCCACGGGTAGCGGCCAATCGCCACCAGCTCGCGCACCGTCATGCCTTCGGCGGCGGGCAGCTGCTGCGGCAGATAGGCGACCTCGCGCGCAAAGGCTTTACTGTTCCAGGCTTCGACCGGCGTACCGTTGAGCAGTACGCGTCCCTCGCTGGCGGTCTGGTGTCGTCCCAGCATTTTTAACAGCGTGGATTTGCCGGAGCCGTTATGGCCGATAAGCGCGGTGACTTTGCCAGGCGGAAAGGTTAATGAGAGCGGATGCAGCAACGTGCGGCCGGGCACGTGAAAGCTGACATTATCCAGCGTAAAAGTGGCTGCGTCGTGCGGAGGCTGCATGGTCATCCCAGGTTAAACGGGCGCCGCGGCGCCCGGTTGCATCAGAAACGGAAAGTGGCGGTGCCGATGATTTGTCGCTCTGCGCCCCAGTAGCAGGCGTAGTCGCGGTAACAGCTGGCCACATAGTCGCGGTCAAACAGGTTTTTCACGTTGACGCCCACTGACGAGCCCGGCAGACCGAAACGACCCAGATCATATTTCAGCGTCGCATCGACCGTGGTGTAGCCAGCGACATCGAAGTTCTGGTTGTTTTGCGTACCGCTACTGTAAAGGCCTTTGCTTTCGCCGACGTAACGCACGCCTGCGCCAACGGTGACGCCGGAGAGCGCGGTCTCATGGAAGGTATAATCCGCCCACAGCGACGCCATATGCTTTGGCACCTGCACCGGTGTGCGGCCTTTCAGCTGCGTATCGTGGGTATATTCCGCGTCGGTGTAGGTGTAAGCAGCCGTCAGGTCGATATTGGCGTTAACCGCCGCCTTCGCCTCCAGCTCTACGCCGCGCGAGCGGATTTCGCCGCTCTGCACGCTGAATGATTTATTTATCGGATCGGCCGTCAGGTTTTTAGTTTTGGTCAGCTGATAAACCGCAGCGGTCATGGTGATCGGGCGATCTTTCGGCACATATTTCACGCCCGCTTCATACTGTTTTGCGCGTGAAGGATCAAAGGCCTGACCTGCGTAGGTAGAACCAGAGTTGGGAATAAAGGCTTCGCTGTAGCTGAAGTAGGGCGCGATACCGTTATCGAACACATAGTTCAGACCGCCACGCCAGGTAAAGGCCTGATCGTTCTGGCGATCGAAGGTTCCGTTATAGCGATCGTATACTGACGCCATGGCGTAATCGTAGCGGCCACCCAGCGTCAGCACCCAACGGTTCCACGCCATCTGATCCTGCGCATAAAGGCCGGTCTGACGCTGTTTATTAAGGTGCTGGAAAGGAGCGAACGGCGTAACGCTCTCATCGCCATATTGCGGGTTAACGGCGTTCAGGCTGCTGGCGGTGCCAAATTGCGCATTGATATCGTTACGCGTGCGCTGGAAATCGACGCCCAGCAGCAGCGTATGGTCCAGCGCGCCGGTGGCGAATTTAGCCTGCGCCTGGGTATCGACGGCGAACTGATTCAGCTCTTCCTCAGAGACCGCCGAACCACGCGTAATCGACTGGGTAGCGGCATCAAAGCCGTTGCCGTAAATGCTGCGATAGTCGGTGCGCAGATCGGCGTAGCGCAGGTTCTGACGTACCGTCCAGGTCTCGTTGAAGCTGTGCTCGAAGTTGTAACCCACCATTTTGGTGTTGCGCGAGATTTTGTTGCTCTCTTCGCCTTCATCAAAATTAGTCGGCAGCTTGTATTCGCTGCCGTCCGCGCGTCTGATTGGCACCACCGTGCCCTGACGCGGCAGCCAGCCGTAATAGCCGGTTTCCGGCTCGTTCTGGAAATAGGTCAGCAGGTCGAAGCGGGTATTTTCGTCCGGACGCCAGCTGAACGAGGGCGCAATGGTGTAGCGTTTCTCTTTATTCCGCTCCTGCTGCGCGTCGGCGCTGCGCGCAAGGCCGGTCAGGCGGTAGCTGTAGACGCCATCGTCATCCAGCGAGCCGCCGAAATCGAACCCGGTAGAGAAAAGGTTGTCGCTGCCCATCTGGAACTGCACTTCGCGCAGCGTTTCCTGTGTCGGACGCTTGCTCACCAGCGCCACTACGCCGCCGGGATTGCTCTTGCCGTAGAGCACTGAAACCGGGCCGCGCAGCAGCTCGGCGCGCTCCAGGAAGTAAGGATCGATAGCGAATTCGGAATAGTTGTCGCCCTGCAGCTTCAGGCCGTCAAGATACTGGTTGGTGTTGGTTTCGCTAAAGCCGCGAATCGACAGCGCATCGATCACCTGCGAGCTGCCGCGGTTGCCGGTCAGGACGCCCGGCGTGTAATTGAACGCCTCTTTTACCGATGTTACCTGACGCTTTTCCATCTCTTCGCGCGTCACCACCGAAACCGACTGCGGGTTTTTCTCAATCGGCGTATCGGTTTTGGTGCCGGTGGCGCTCTGTCTGGCGGCGATGGTCGGCGCCGGGCCCCATGCGCTCTCCTGCGCCGCGGCAGAAGCAGCATCCGACGAAACCACCAGCGTCTCCTCAGCCAGCGCGGAGGCGCTTACTGAGCCCAAAATGACGGCAATGCTCAAAGCCAGCGGACGACGAGCAAGCGCGCCGCGCAGGTAACAAGGAAAAGTCGTTCGCGCATTCATAGTAGTGTCTCTTGAATAATATAGTGGGCAGGCGAATGGAAACGAGAATGATTATTATGCCGAATGGATTTTAGGCGAAACTCTTACTTCTCTGCAAGGGATAATCCCGCGCGCAGCGCCGTCTGGCGGGCATTCGCGCAGTATTGATCAGGCACAAAAAAAGGGCGCCGTAGCGCCCTTTTTAACCGACGTTTTAGTTACCGCCGAACATATCTTTAATCCAGCCGGCGACGCCGTCGCTCTCTTTCTGCTGCTGCGGCTGTTGTTGCTGCTGCTGCATCTGCTGTTGATTTTGCTGCTGGTTCTGCTGCTCCTGCAACTGCTGTTGCTGCTGCTGGAACAGCTGTTGCTGCTGCTGGCAGAGCGCGTCGGGATCGAGCGCCCACACCGGCAGCGAACGCCAGGTGCTGCTGCCGTTGCCGCAAACGAAATTACCCGCTGAGTCGATGTTCATCATGGAGACATCTTCCGGCGGCGTCAGCACCAGCGGCATTGGCGCCTGGTTGTCCAGGTAGCGACGATAGATCTGCATCGCGCCGCTTGCGCCGTACAGCTTGCTCGGCTGGTTATTGTCGCGGCCCACCCAGGTAATGGCGACCTCTTTGCCGTCAACACCAGCAAACCAGCTGTCGATCAGGTCGTTAGTGGTGCCGGTTTTGCCCGCCAGATGCGCTTTGGGATAACGCGCGCCCAGCGCCCGCGCCGTACCGTGATCGGCTACCTGCTGCATCGTGTAGAGCGTCAGATAGGCAGCCTGCGCTGGCTCTACGCGCTGCGCCTGCGGGAAGCTCTGATAGAGCACGGTGCCGTCTTCCGCGATAACGGAACGCACCGCCGAGAGCGGCGCGCGGTTGCCGCCGCTGGCGATCGACTGGAACGCCTGCGCCACTTCAATCGGCGTCAGGTTCAGCGCGCCGAGCAGCATCGCTGGCACCGGGTTAAGCTGATCTTTCGGCACGCCCAGTTTGGTCCAGGTATCCACTACCGCGTCCAGCCCCAGCGTCATACCGAGGTTTACCGTCGGCACGTTCATGGAGTTGGTCAGCGCGTCCACCAGCATCACCTTGCCGCTGAAGCGACGATCGTCGTTCATCGGTTTCCAGACGCTGCCGTTCGGCTGTTTCAGCGCGATAGGTTCATCGGCGATCCAGCTGTTAAGACGATAGGTGTTCGGCTGGCTGAGCGCGGTCAGATAGGTGGCCGGTTTCGCCAGCGAGCCGATAGAGCGACGCGCCTGCAGCGCGCGGTTGTAGCCAGCGAACTGCGGATCCGCGCCGCCTACCATGGCGCGCACTTCGCCGCTGAAGCGGTCAACTACCACCATCGCAGTTTCCAGATCTTTCAGGCCACGCTGTTTTTTCAGCGCCGGGATACCATCAAGCACCGCTTTTTCCGCTGCGTCCTGCGATACCGGATCGAGCGTGGTGAAGATCTTCACGCCGGAGAGATCTTTTACCTTATCGCCCAGCTTCGCCTGCAGCTCGTTGCGCACCATCTGCATAAAGGCGGGCTGCGGCGTGATCACGCCGCCCTTCGGCTGTACGCCGAGCGGACGCGCCGAAAGCATGTCGTACAGCTCCTGATCGATCACCTTCTGCTGCTGCAGCAGACGCAGCACCAGATTGCGTCGCTCCAGCGCCAGTTTCGGATTACGCCACGGGTTATAGAGCGAGGCGCCTTTCACCATGCCCACCAGCATCGCCTGCTGATCGAGGCTCAGCTCGTCGACCGGACGGCCAAAATAGTAGAGGCTCGCCAGCGGGAAACCGCGGATCTGGTCGTTGCCCGCCTGGCCGAGATAGACCTCGTTCAGGTAGAGCTCCAGAATGCGATCCTTGCTGTAACGCGCATCCATAATGACCGCCATATAGGCTTCACGCGCTTTACGCCACAGCGAGCGCTCGTTGGTCAGGAACAGGTTTTTCACCAGCTGCTGCGTCAGCGTACTGCCGCCCTGCACCGCTTTCCCGGCGGTGATATTGGCGAGGAAGGCGCGGCCGATAGAATAAGGGCTGATGCCGTCATGCTCGTAGAAATGACGATCTTCGGTGGCGATCAGGGTGTCGACCAGCAGATCCGGGAAACCGGCGCGCGGCACAAACAGGCGCTGTTCGCCGTTCGGCGACTGCAACATGGTGATCAGGCGCGGATCGAGGCGGAAGAAGCCAAAATCACGACCGGAATCGATATTTTTAATTTCGCCCAGCTCATCGCCGTCGAACACCATTTGCGCGTGCACCTGACCCTCTTTGCTGTCCGGGAAATCAAACGGACGGCGCAGCAGATCGATGGTGTTGCCTTTTACCGAGAACTCGCCGGGACGCGTAATACGCGACACCTCGCGATACTGCGTGCCTTCCAGCAGCGCAATCATCTCTTTTTTGTTGTAGGCCATGCCTGGTTCCAGGCTGACCATGCGGCCATAAACGGTCGCGGGTAGCTGCCACACTTTTCCGTCGATGCGGGCGCGGATCTCAGAGTCGAGGTAAACACCCCAGACGGCCATGACGACCACAAACACAAGGAACAGCCTGATAAGCCAGCTTAACCAGCGACGCTTCCCGCGCGGCGGACGCTTTCCTTTACTTTTACGCGGCACAGGCGCTTTCTCCTCAACCTCATCATCAAAATCATCATTATCAAAATCGTCTTCATCCCTGCGGCGACCCCGGCGCGTAGCGTTACGCGGCGGCTTGGGCTGTTTTCCTTTGCGCCCAATGGGTTCGCGATCGTTCCCAGACATTGGTTTCATTCTCCAGGCATTACGTTGGCTGCGCCGATACTCTAGCGGCTTTTACCTCTTCCGCATGGCGGAACCCTCTGAAATCGATCCAGCTGGCTCAACCTTGCGGGGAATATTTTTTGGTGCGCCTTGTGGGCAAGGCGCTGGCCGGATCGTCGGGCCAGGGATGTCGGGGATAGCGCCCTTTCATCTCTTTTTGCACCTCCGGATACGCGCCGCGCCAGAAGGCGGCCAGGTCGCGGGTTATCTGCAACGGACGCTGCGCGGGCGATAACAGCTCCAGCACCAGCGGCACGCGCCCTTCCGCCACGGCGGGATTGCTCGCCTCGCCAAACATCTCCTGAATGCGCACCGCCAGCGCGGGCGGTTTGTCGGCATGGTAGCGAATGGGCAGTCGGCTTCCGGTCGGCACAGTGTAATGAGTTGGCAGCGCACTATCCAGCCGCTGGCGTTGTGACCATGTGAGCAAATGTAATAGCGCGCTGACAAGGTTAACCGCCTGCAACGATTTCAGATCGCGCACCGCGCCCATCTCCGGCAGCAGCCACACATCGAGCGTCGCCAGCAGCGTTTCATCATCTACGGCGGGCCATGTCTCTTCCGGCAACCACTGCGCCGCGCACTGCAGCCGCACGCGCAGCTGTTCCGCTGCCTCGCTCCAGCCCAGCACTGCCAGACCCTTTTGCGCGACCCAGCGCAGCATCGCCGCGTGCAGCACCTCAGGCTGCGGACGCGCCATCGGCTGCGCCTTTAACACCAGCACGCCAGCCTGTTCGCGACGCAGCGCGCGCAGCGTGCCTTTCTCTTCGTCCCATTCGACTTCGGTGCGCACCTCCACCAGCTCCGGGCGCGCCTGGCGCAGCGCGTCGATATCAACCGGCAGCGCCAGCAGCATGCGTGCGTCCGGCGTCGCGCTGCCCTGCAGCAAAGCGGGTGCGATCAGCCATTCGTAGCGGTTCAGCCCCTCTTGCGAATCGAGCATCGCCCCCAGGCCGTTGGCGAGCTGATAGCGGCCGCCGTTATCGCGACGTCGCGCCAGCCGATCGCCGAAGCCCGCCGCCAGCAGCGCAGGAAAGCGGTCTTCATCGACGCGGCCGCCGCTGACGCCGAGCCGTGACTGCCACTGCTTTGCGCGCCGCTGCCATTGCGGCTGCGGACGGTGCAGCGCGTCACGCAGATCGGGCGTGCCGCTGCGCGGCGGATCCTCAAGAACCGCCACCAGCAGCGCGGCGCTGGCGGCCGCATCAGGATCCTGCCCGGCGGCGCACAGCATCGCGCTCAGACGCGGCTCGCCGCCGAGCTGCGCCATGCGTCGTCCCTGCGCGCTCAGCTTGCCGTTCTCATCCAGCGCGCCAAGGCGGGCAAGCAGCTGCCGCGCCGCGCGCAGATGTTTTTCTGGTGGCAGGTCGAGCCAGGTCAGCTGGTCCGGCTGGTTGCAGCCCCACTGCAACAGCTCCATCCAGAGCGCGGCGAGGTCGCTGTGCGCGATCTCCGGCTCGCTCTGCGCAGCGGCGCGCGACGCCTGTTCTTCGGCGATCAGATGCAGACAGATGCCGGGCATCAGACGACCGGCGCGGCCGGCGCGCTGCGTCATCGACGCCTGGCTGATACGCTGGGTCAGCAGCCGCGTCACGCCGCTGCGCGCGTCAAACTGCGCCGTGCGCTCCAGCGCGCTATCCACCACCAGACGGATGCCTTCGATAGTAAGACTGGTTTCAGCGATATTGGTGGCGAGCACCACTTTGCGGCGGCCGGGCGGCGCAGGCAGAATTGCGCGGCGCTGTGCCGCCAGCGGCAGCGCGCCATAGAGCGGCGTGAGGTCGACATCCTCCGCCACGCGCGATTCCAGCTCGCGTTTAACCCGCTCAATCTCCGCCACGCCGGGCAGGAACAGGAGCAGCGAGCCGCTCTCTTCGCGCAGCAGCTGCGCCGTTTCGCGCGCCACCGCCTCTTCAAAGCGCAGCGTTGCGCTGAGCGAGGCAAAACGGCGCGTCACCGGGAAACTGCGCCCTTCGGAGACAATCAGCGGCGCGTCGGGCAGCAGCGCCGAGAGGCGCGCGTTATCCAGCGTCGCCGACATCAGCAGGATTTTCAGATCGTCGCGCAGCCCTTGCTGTACGTCGAGCAGCAGCGCCAGCGCCAGATCCGCCTGCAGGCTGCGCTCGTGGAACTCATCGAGGATCACCAGCGACACGCCGCTGAGTTCAGGATCGCGCTGCAGCATGCGCGTCAGAATGCCCTCCGTCACCACTTCCAGTCGGGTGGCCGGGCCGACGCAGTTTTCGCCGCGCATGCGGTAGCCGACGGTTTCGCCGGGCTGCTCGCCAAGCTGCTCCGCCAGACGTTGCGCCACGTTGCGCGCCGCCAGCCGACGCGGCTCCAGCATAATAATGCGGCCCGACAGATTCGCCCGCTGCAGCAGCTGCAGCGGCAGCCAGGTCGACTTGCCCGCGCCGGTTGGGGCCGCCAGCAGAATTTGCGGCGCCGCGTCGAGCGCCTGCAGCAGGTCGGGCAGCACGGCGCTGACCGGTAAATCACTCACGGCAAACTCCCGTTCAGCCTGTGTTAAGATGGCGCGCATTGTAGCATTCATCCGCGAGGATTGCCGGAGACCGCCATGGAGACGCAACGCCTGTTTTTTGGCATCGGGCTGCCTGACGCGCTGCAGCAGCAGCTGGTGCGCTGGCGCGCCGATAACTTCGCCGACGACGCCGGCCGCCCTGTTGTTGCGGCCAACCTGCACCTGACGCTCGCCTTTCTCGGCGAGGTGAAAAGCGAGACCGCGCAAAAGCTGCAACAGCTGGCCGCGCGTATTCAGCAGCCCGCCTTCGATCTCGATCTGGACGACGCCGGCCACTGGCCGCGTCCCCGCGTGGTGTGGCTCGGCTGTCAGCGGCCGCCGCGCGGTCTGCTGCAGCTCGCCGATCTGCTGCGGGCCCAGGCGGCGCGCCACGGCTGCGCGCAGAGCGCCCAGCCTTTTCATCCGCACGTTACGCTGCTGCGCGACGCGGCATCGCGCATTGCGCTGCCGCCGCGCGGCTTTCACTGGCGCTTTCGCGTCGACCATTTTTCGCTGTTTTCGTCGCAGTACGCGCGGGGCCGCACGCGCTACCAGGCGCTGGCGAGCTGGCCGCTGACCTGATTCTGGAGCGCTATGCTGTTTTCACCGCCGTTAAAGCCCGCCCGACTGATCGCCCGCTATAAGCGTTTTCTTGCCGACGTGGTGACGCCGGAAGGGGAAACCCTGACCATTCACTGCGCCAATACCGGCGCGATGACCGGCTGCGCCACGCCAGGCGACAGAGTGTGGTACTCCACCTCCGATAGCCTGACGCGCAAATACCCGCACAGCTGGGAGCTGACCGAAACGCAGCAGGGCCACTGGATCTGCGTTAACACACTGCGCGCCAACCAGCTGGTGAAAGAGGCGCTGGCGGCAGACGTCATTGCGCCCTTGTCCGGCTACGACGCCTGCCAGGCTGAAGTCAAATATGGCGCGGAAAAGAGCCGAATCGACTTCCTGCTTCAGGCAGGCGGCAGACGCAACTGCTATATTGAAGTCAAGTCCGTGACCCTTTTACATCAAGGAAAAGGCTATTTTCCGGATGCGGTGACGGTCCGAGGCCAGAAGCATCTGCGCGAGCTAAGCGCCGTCGCGGCTGCCGGTCATCGGGCTGTTTTGTTGTTTGCGGTTCTGCACTCGGGGATTGAGGACGTCTCCCCCGCGCGTCACATTGACGCACGTTACGCAGACCAACTGGTCCAGGCGCAGCAGGATGGCGTAGAGATTTTGGCGTATCGCGCGGATTTATCACCGGCAGGCGTGTTTCTGAAAAAGCCGGTTGCCGTAAGCTTGTAATATCTTTTGCAAATTGTTGTGTTATGAATGTTTAACGCGCGGCGCCAAATACGCTGTTCCTCACAGGCTTGTCAAGGTGCGATCATGAATAATTGCCAACCTTGACTGCTTCTGTTATTTATAGCGGCCTGTTTTTCCCCGTAGGGGGATCGATGTACCCGTTTGCGGCAACGCGGCGAAACCCGGCAGGCAAAATGTAGCGTAATGACTACACTCAACCGCCTGACGCCTAATCGCTGGCGCTGAACCACAAAAGGTATAGTGCGTGTTATCCAGGAGAAACAACATGCAAGAAGGGCAAAACCGTAAAACATCGTCCCTGAGTATTCTCGCCATCGCTGGGGTGGAGCCATACCAGGAGAAGCCGGGCGAAGAGTATATGAATGAAGCCCAGCTGCAACATTTTCGCAAGATTCTGGAAGCCTGGCGCAATCAGCTGCGTGATGAAGTTGACCGTACCGTCTCGCATATGCAGGACGAAGCGGCGAACTTCCCGGATCCGGTTGACCGTGCCGCGCAGGAAGAGGAATTCAGCCTTGAACTGCGTAACCGCGACCGCGAGCGTAAGCTGATCAAAAAGATCGAGAAGACGCTGAAGAAAGTCGAAGATGACGACTTCGGCTACTGCGAGTCCTGCGGCGTAGAGATCGGCATCCGCCGTCTGGAAGCGCGTCCGACCGCCGATCTTTGCATCGACTGCAAGACGCTGGCTGAAATCCGCGAGAAACAGATGGCTGGCTAATGCCATGCCTCTATCACCGCACTGCGGAAGAGCACGCTGTTGTTCCGCTGTGCGGTGACTTTTAATGCCTATGTCCACGCATCCCTGTATCGGGCGTTTCGCTCCCTCTCCTTCTGGCGATCTTCATTTCGGCTCGTTGATTGCCGCGCTTGGCAGCTATCTCAGCGCGCGCGCGCAAAAAGGCCGCTGGCTGGTACGCATCGAAGATATCGATCCGCCGCGCGAAGTCGCAGGCGCCGCCACGCGCATTCTGCATCAGCTGGAGCATTACGGCCTGCACTGGGACGGCGAGGTGCTGTGGCAGTCGCAGCGCCATGAAGCCTATCGCGAGGCGCTGGCGTGGCTGCAGACGCATCGTCAGAGTTATTACTGCACCTGTACGCGTCGCCGCATCCAGCAGATCGGCGGGTTTTACGACGGTCACTGCCGCGATCGCCATCTGGGGCCGGAAAACGCCGCGCTGCGTTTACGTCAGCACGCGCCGGTTTTCAGCTTTGACGATCGGCTGCGCGGCATCGTGAACGTGGATGCGCGTCTGGCCCAGGAAGATTTTATTATTCATCGGCGCGATGGCCTGTTCGCTTACAACCTTGCCGTGGTGGTCGATGACCATTTTCAGGGCGTAACGGAGATCGTGCGCGGCGCGGATTTAATTGAGCCCACGGTGCGGCAGATAGCGCTTTATCAGCAGTTCGGCTGGCCGACGCCTGACTGGCTGCATTTGCCGCTGGCGATCAATCCCGACGGCAATAAACTGTCGAAGCAGAATCATGCGCCTTCGCTGCCCGCAGGCGACCCGCGACCGCTGCTGGTGCAGGCGCTTCGCTTTCTGGGACAGCCTGTGGCGGCGGAATGGCGCGACGAAACGCAGGAGAAACTGCTGGAAAGCGCGGTCTCACAGTGGAATATCGCTTTGATACCCCATGAGAACGCCCTGAAACCGGCTGAGCCGACAACACCATTCCTAAATGAATCGCAACAGGCTATGATTAGCCGCTGATTTTATTTACACCACTTTACGTCGCTGTCGAGGTGTCCCATTTTTACCCGAGTTGCTAATTTTTGCCGGAAAGTCCTCATGCGTGATGAGGAGGCGCCCGTCGAGGTTGAAACTGAGCGTCATCAGATGACCATTATCCCTCGTGAGAGCCATAACATCTCGCGCAAAGACATTAGCGAAAATGCCCTGAAGGTGCTCTACCGCCTGAATAAAGCGGGTTATGAAGCCTATCTGGTGGGCGGTGGCGTTCGCGACCTGCTGCTGGGTAAAAAGCCCAAGGACTTTGACATCACCACCAACGCCACGCCAGAGCAGATGCGCAAGCTGTTCCGCAACTGTCGTCTGGTCGGGCGTCGCTTCCGTCTGGCGCACGTCATGTTCGGTCCCGAAGTGATTGAAGTCGCGACTTTCCGCGGCCATCATCAGGCCGAAGAGGATGTCGAAGAGGATCGCAATCTGTCGCAGCGCGCCCAGAGCGGCATGCTGCTGCGCGACAATATCTTCGGCAGCATCGAAGACGATGCGCAGCGTCGCGACCTGACGATCAACAGCCTCTATTACAACGTCGCCGATTTTACGGTGCGCGACTACGTAGGCGGCCTGCAGGATCTGCAGCAGGGCATTATTCGCCTGATTGGCGATCCAGAGACGCGCTACCGCGAAGATCCGGTGCGCATGCTGCGCGTGGTGCGCTTCGCCGCTAAACTGGATATGTCGATTGCGGCGGAAACCGCCGAGCCGATCCCGCGTCTCGCCACGCTGCTGCGCGATATTCCGCCGGCGCGTCTGTTCGAAGAGTCGCTGAAGCTGCTGCAGGCGGGCTACGGCTACAGCACCTATGTCAAGCTGCGTGAATTCCAGCTGTTCCAGCCGCTGTTCCCGACCATTACGCGTAACTTTACCGACGAAGGCGACAGTTATATGGAGCGTATGGTGGCGCAGGTGCTGAAAAACACCGACAACCGCATCCATAACGATATGCGCGTTAATCCAGCCTTCCTGTTTGCGGCGATGTTCTGGTATCCGCAGCTCGAAGCCGCGCAGCGCATCGCTCAGGAGAGTGGCCTGACCTATTTCGACGCCTTTGCGATGGCGATGAACGATACGCTGGATGAAGCCTGCCGCGCGCTGGCGATCCCGAAACGCATCACGACGCTGATCCGGGATATCTGGCAGCTGCAGCTGCGCATGTCGCGCCGCCACGGCAAACGCGCCTGGAAGCTGATGGAGCATCCGAAGTTCCGCGCCGCCTACGATCTGCTGTCGCTGCGCGCCGAAGTCGAGAACAACCCGGAACTGATCCGCCTGAGCCACTGGTGGGGCGAGTTCCAGGCCGCCGCGCCGACGCAGCAGAAAACCATGCTCAATACGCTGGGCGACGATCCGGCGCCGCGCCGCAAAACGCGTCGTCCGCGCCGTCGTCCCACTGCGCCGCGCCGCGACAGTCAGAACGCCTCGTGACCCGCGTCTACCTGGCGCTCGGCAGCAATCTTGCCGATCCCCTGCATCAGGTCGACGCGGCGCTGCGCGCGCTGGACGCGCTGCCCGATACCACGCGCGTCACCACCTCTTCTCTCTACCGCACGCCGCCTTACGGTCCGCCGGATCAGCCGGATTACCTGAACGCGGCGGTTGCGCTGGAGACCGCTCTCGCGCCGGAATCCCTGCTGGATCATACTCAGCGTATCGAGCTTGAGCACGGCCGCGTGCGCAAAGCGGAACGCTGGGGGCCGCGCACCCTCGATATCGATATTCTGCTCTTCGGCCAGCAGCGCCTGCATACGCCGCGCCTGATCGTGCCGCACTATGATATGCACAACCGCGCCTTTATGCTGGTACCGCTGCTGGAGATTGCGCCCGACGCGGCGCTACCGGACGGGCGCCCGCTGCGCGACCTGCTGACCGGGCTCGACACCAGCGCCATTCGCTTCTGGCACGGCTGACCGCCGCATAGATTGATCGCGGGAGATTCCGCTCTCCCCTGCTATCCAGTACACTGCGCCCATCTGAAATACCTGAGTTGAGAGCGCAATGAAACCCACCACTATTTCTCATCTGCGTCAGTGGAAAGCGAGCGGACGTAAGTTCGCCACCCTGACCGCCTACGATTTCAGCTTTGCCCGCCTGTTCGCCGATGAAGGCATTCAGGTGATGCTGATCGGCGATTCGCTCGGCATGACCGTTCAGGGCCATGACTCCACGCTGCCGGTGACCGTCGCCGATATCGCCTACCACACCGCCGCCGTACGCCGCGGTGCGCCGCAGGCGCTGGTCATGGCTGACCTGCCCTTTATGAGTTACGCCACGCCGCAGCAAACCTTTGACAGCGCGGCGCAGCTGATGCGCGCCGGCGCCAATATGGTGAAGCTGGAGGGCGGCGAATGGCTGGCGGAGACGGTGCGTATGCTGACCGAACGCGCGGTTCCGGTGTGCGGCCATCTCGGCCTGACGCCGCAGTCGGTGAATATCTTCGGCGGCTATAAGGTGCAGGGCCGCGACGAGGCGGCCGCCGAACGGCTGCTGGCCGACGCGCTGGCGCTGGAAGCCGCGGGCGCGCAGCTGATGGTGCTGGAGTGCGTGCCGGTCTCGCTGGCGCAGCGCATTACCCAGGCGCTGACCATCCCGGTCATTGGTATCGGCGCGGGCAACGTCACTGACGGCCAGATTCTGGTGATGCATGACGCCTTCGGCATTACCGGCGGCCATATCCCGAAATTTGCGAAAAACTTTCTCGCCGAGGCGGGCGACATGCGCGCTGCTATCCGTCACTATATCGCCGAAGTCGAAGCGGGAACCTATCCTGCGGCTGAACACAGTTTCCAGTAATTCAGGAGCCTTACCGTGCTGATCATTGAAACGCTGCCGATGTTGCGTCGTGAAATTCGCCGCTGGCGGCAGGAAGGAAAACGCATCGCGCTGGTGCCGACCATGGGCAATCTGCATGACGGTCATCTGACGCTGGTCGATGAAGCGCGCGAGCGCGGCGATATCGTGGTGGTCTCGATTTTCGTCAACCCGATGCAGTTCGATCGCGCCGACGATCTGGCGCGCTATCCCCGTACGCTGCAGGAGGACTGCGAGAAGCTTAACCGCCGCAGCGTCGATGTGGTGTTCGCGCCTGCGCCCACGGAAGTTTACCCTCATGGGCTGGAGAATCAGACCTTCGTCGAGGTGCCCGGCCTCTCGTCGCTGCTGGAAGGCGCAAGCCGTCCCGGCCATTTTCGCGGCGTCGCCACTATCGTCAGCAAGCTGTTTAATCTGGTGCAGCCCGATATCGCCTGTTTCGGCGAGAAGGATTTTCAGCAGCTGGCAATTATCCGCAAGATGGTCGCGGATATGGGCTTTGACATTGAGATTGTCGGCGTGCCAACGGTGCGCGCCAAAGACGGCCTGGCGCTCAGCTCGCGCAATGGCTATCTCAGCGCCGACGAGCGTCAGCTCGCGCCCGCGCTGGCGCTGGTGATGAACGGCATGGCGGCGCGCCTCGCCAATGGCGAACGCCATATCGAAGAGATTATCGAGGCCGCCGAAGCGGAACTCAGCGAGAAAGGGTTGCGCCCGGACGGGCTTGCGATTTGCGACGCCGACACGCTGGAGCCGCTGACGGTAGAGAGCCGACGCGCGGTGATCCTGATGGCGGCATGGCTGGGCAAAGCGCGTCTTATTGATAATCAACAGGTCGACCTTACGCAGTAAGCGAGGTCGTTTTCAGGCAGAACAATAAGGTCTTTCGGTTATGATTCGTACCGTTTTACAGGGCAAGCTGCACCGCGTGAAAGTGACCCAGGCGGATTTGCACTATGAAGGTTCCTGCGCCATCGATCAGGATTTTCTCGACGCGTCTGGCATCCTGCAATATGAAGCCATTGATATCTATAACGTCACCAACGGGCAGCGTTTTTCCACCTACGCTATCGCCGCCGAACGCGGCTCGAAAATTATTTCGGTGAACGGCGCGGCAGCGCGCTGCGCCTGCGAAGGCGATATCCTGATTATCTGTTCTTACGTGCAGGTTGAAGATGCGGAAGCGCGCCAGTGGCAGCCGAAAGTCGCCTATTTCGAAGGCGAGAATGAGATGAAGCGTCTGGCGAAAGCGCTGCCGGTGCAGGTTGCCTGAGTTTAACGCGCGTAGCGGAAAGCACGGTTGGACATGGCGCCTGCGCGAGCGGCATGGCCCGCTCGCAAAGACGCTATTCCAGACGTCTCAATGCTGAAGCGTGGGTAACCGGGGCCGAAGAGCAAAGCGCCCCGCACCATGGATAGCGCGGGACGAGCGAGCAAGGATACCTTGAGCGGCTTTGCGATCGGGCCCTGTTACCCGCGCCATCTCCCAGCGCTAAGCTGAAGCAGCCATCTGGCTGCTTCTTTGCTTATCAGGTGCGCAGGCCGCGTCCGCGCTGGATCAGCGTGTAGACCAGAATATAAAACACCAGGATAAAGGCGATCAGCACCGACAGGGTAAAGACCAGCGGCACATCATTAATGCCGAGGAAGCCGAAGCGGAAACCGCTGATCATATAGACTACAGGGTTGAGCTTCGATACCGCCTGCCAGAAGGGCGGCAGCAGCGTCAGCGAATAGAACACCCCGCCCAGATAGGTCAGCGGCGTCAGCACGAAAGTCGGGATCAGGCTGATATCGTCAAAGGTACGTGCAAACACCGCATTCAGCAGACCGGCCAGCGAAAAAAGAATGGCCGTCAGCAGCAGCGTCAGCGCCACCATCGACCAGGAGTGGACGTGGAACGGCACGAAAAACAGCGAAATCGCCGTGACCAGTATCCCAACGCAGAGACCGCGCGCCACACCGCCGCCGACATAACCGGCGATGATAATATGCGTCGGCACCGGCGCCACCAGCAGCTCTTCAATATTGCGCTGAAACTTGGCGCTGAAGAACGACGAGGCGACGTTAGCGTAGGCGTTGGTGATCACCGCCATCATAATCAGGCCCGGCACGATAAACTGCATATAGCTGAAGCCGTGCATATCGCCGATGCGCGAACCGATCAGGTTGCCGAAAATAATAAAATAGAGCGTCATGGTGATCACCGGCGGCACCAGCGTCTGGATCCAGATGCGGGCAAAACGGTTGATCTCCTTGGCCCAGATACTCTTCAGCGCCACCCAGTACAAATGTGTCATGCTTTCACTCCTTTGCCCTGCACCAGGCTGACAAACAGCTCTTCCAGACGGTTCGCTTTATTACGCATGCTCAGTACCTGCACGCCCTGCGCGCTGAGCTGGCCGAAAACGCTGTTCAGGCCCTGCTCGCGCATCACTTCGACTTCCAGCGTCGCGGCATCCACCAGACGATACTGAAACCCTTCCAGCGTCGGCGGCGCGCTGCCCGGCGCGAGATCGAGAATAAAGGTTTCCGACTGCAGTTTGGCCAGCAGCCCTTTCATTGAGGTGTTCTCTACCAGCTCGCCGCTCTGGATAATGCCGATGTTGCGACACAGCATTTCCGCCTCTTCAAGATAGTGCGTCGTCAGAATAATAGTGGTGCCCTTTTCATTCAGCTCCTTGAGGAAGGTCCACATAGAGCGACGAAGCTCAATATCCACACCCGCCGTCGGTTCGTCGAGGATAAGCAGTTTCGGCTCGTGCATCAGCGCGCGCGCGATCATCAGACGACGCTTCATACCGCCGGAGAGCATCCGCGCGCGCTCGTTGCGTTTACCCCAGAGATCGAGCTGCGTCAGATACTTCTCCGCGCGCTGCTGCGCCTCGCGGCGCTCAACGCCGTAATAGCCCGCCTGGTTGACCACAATCTGCAGCACGGTCTCAAAGGGGTTGAAGTTAAACTCCTGCGGCACCAGGCCGAGCTGGCGTTTGGCATTGACGACGTCTTTCTCAAGGTCGTAACCGAACACGCGCACGCTGCCGCCTGATTTGTTTACCAGCGAACTGATAATGCCGATAGTGGTGGATTTACCTGCGCCGTTTGGCCCCAGCAGCGCATAAAAATCGCCGGCTTCGACGTTAAGATCTATGCCTTTCAGCGCCTGTACGCCGCCGGAATAGGTCTTGGTCAGCCGGGAAAGTTCCAGTGCATAAGTCATTCCGAATCCATATCCTGTTTTAATGTCGGTGTGTCGCGATGGACATAGCGAGTCGCTGGCTGACGCGATGTCGCCGCAACGTTGCTACTTATGATGAGCCACCCTGAGCGTAAAATCTTCCTGGATGGACACTTTTTTGCGGAGGTGAAGGCTGAACTCCTGAACCGGAGCACAGCCTACACCAGGCCGACGCAGTCAGCCTTGGAAGATTGTGCGGTCAGGCTCAGGATTCGAGCGGCACCACTTTGCCGATATAGGGGAGATGACGATAGCGCTGGGCGTAGTCGATACCGAAGCCGACCACGAACTCGTCAGGAATGGCGAAGCCGACATATTCTACCTTCACGTCGACTTCACGACGCTCGGGCTTATCCAGCAGCGTGCAGATGGCGAGGGATTTCGGCTCGCGCAGACGCAGGATCTCGCGCACCTTGCTCAGCGTGTTGCCGGAGTCGATGATATCTTCCACAATCAGCACATCTTTGCCGCGAATATCTTCGTCGAGATCCTTCAGGATTTTCACGTCACGTGAGCTGGACATGCCGCTGCCGTAGCTGGAGGCGGTCATAAAATCGACTTCATGGGGCACCTCGACGGCGCGGCAGAGATCGGCCATAAACATAAAGGAGCCGCGCAGCAGCCCGACCAGCACCATCTCGCTGCCGCTGTCGCGATAGCGCTCGGAAATCTCTTTACCCAGTTCGGCAATGCGCGTTGCGATCGCCTCTTCGGAAATCATCACTTCAACAGTATGTTTCAAAACCTGTACTTCTCGTTGATTTTAAAGGGATCGTCCATCCTCAGCAGCGGATGAACAGAGAGAACCCGCTCAGACCTGAGCGGGTAGCGATTCGCAGGAGAGTATCACAGCTTGCCAGACGCGGCGAGATGCAGCGCCGCACCGCTGGCGGCTTCCTGATGAGCGGAAGCTATAAACTTAGAACTTTCCGGCCTTTAACAGAACAAATCGCTACATGATAGCCTGTGGTCAACATATCGTTATATTACATCTGCGCTGAGCAGGAGATCCCATGTCTGACCACTCCAGTAAAAAAACCCATATCGGCGAGCGCAAGCTGCATCCGGAAACCCAGATGCTCAACTACGGCTACGATCCGCGGCTGTCGGAAGGCGCGGTCAAACCGCCGGTATTCCTGACGTCAACTTTTGTCTTTAACAGCGCCGAAGAGGGACGCGATTTCTTTGATTACGTGGCGGGACGGCGCGAGCCGCCGGCAGGCAAAAGCGGCGGTCTGGTCTATTCGCGCTTTAATCATCCCAACAGTGAAATCGTTGAGGATCGTCTGGCGATCTATGAAGAGGCGGAGAGCTGCGCCCTGTTTTCATCCGGCATGTCGGCCATCTCTACTACCCTGCTGACCTTTGCGCGTCCCGGCGACGTAATCCTCCACTCGCAGCCGCTTTACGGCGGCACAGAGACGCTGCTGAGCAAGACCCTGCACAACCTCAATATTGAGCCGGTGGGCTTCAGCGACGGCACCGATGAAGAAAAAGTGCGCGCCGCCGCGCAGCAGGCGCTGAGCCTGGGGCGCGTAGCGCTGATCCTGATTGAAACGCCTGCCAACCCCACCAACAGCCTGGTTGATATTGCGCTGATTGCGCGTATCGCTGATGAGATCGGTCAGCAGCAGGGATCGCGTCCGGTTGTCGCCTGCGACAATACGCTGCTCGGTCCGCTGTTTCAGCGCCCGCTGAATTTTGGCGCCGATCTGTCGCTCTATTCGTTAACCAAATATGTCGGCGGCCACTCCGATCTGATCGCCGGGGCGGCAATGGGCAGCAAGGCGCTGATTACCCAAATACGCGCGCTGCGCAGCGCCATTGGCACCCAGCTCGATCCGCACTCCAGCTGGATGATCGGCCGTTCGCTGGAGACGCTGTCGCTGCGCATGGAGAAAGCCTGGCAGAACGCCGAGGCGGTGGCGGCCTTTTTACGCAGCCATGAAAAGGTGGCGAAGCTGCAGTGGCTGCCCTATCTCGATGAGAACAGCGCCGAAGGCCGCACCTTCCGCCAGCAGTGCAGCGGCGCCGGTTCGACCTTCTCGTTTGATATCGTCGGCGGACAGCCCGCTGCGTTCCGCTTTCTTAACGCGCTGGCGCTGTTTAAGCAGGCGGTGAGTCTCGGCGGCACCGAGTCGCTTGCCAGCCATCCCGGCAGCACCACGCACTCCGGCGTGCCGGAAGCGGTCAGGCAGCGTATCGGCATCAGCGACGCCACCATTCGCCTCTCAATTGGCATCGAGAACGCCGGCGATTTGGTGGAAGATATTCGTCTGGCGCTGGAGAAAGCCTGATCAGCCGACGCTGAAGCCCAGCATCATGCCGGTATCCTCATGCTCCAGCAGATGACAGTGCGCCATATAGGCGTGTTCGGCGGCGGCGCGGTGGTCAAAGCGCACCAGCACTTCGCTGCGCCAGCCGTTGACATTGACCATATCCTTCCATCCCTGGCGGTGCGGTGCAGGCGGCTTACCGTTTTCTGAAAGAATGCGGAACTGCGTGCCGTGAATATGGAAGGGATGCAGCATCTTGTCCCCTTCGCCGGAGATGGTCCACTTCTCCAGCTGGCCAGGCGTAACGTTGAACATCGGCTTCGTCATATTAAAGGCCTGGCCGTTGATCTTATTGCCGTTATGGAAGTCGTAGGCCGCTTTAGCGCCGTGCGCCTTGGGCATCGACATATCATGGCCGCTCATCGCCGACATATCATGATCGCCCATCGCCATCTGGTCGTGGCTTTCGCTCTTCGATGACATAGCATGATGCCCGCCCATATTGCCCATCGCTTTATCGCCGTAGCGCTGCATCAGCGCCGCCATGCCCTGCTGATCGAGCTGCGGATCCATCATCAGCTGCAGCCAGCGCGCGTTGGCGCCTTCCGCGGAGGGAACCGGCGGCAGCTGCACCAGCGTGTCGGGCAGCGTGGCGCTCGCCATCACGCGCAGCGGCAGGATCTGCACCAGCGGCAGCGGCTGATCGAACGGCGCCAGCGTCATGCCCATCTGCTCCACCGGCAGCGTCACGATATCGAAACTTTTGCCGTCGGAGGTATCGACCATCACCTCGAAACGTTCGCCCGGCAGCAGCGGCAACGACGCCACTTTCACCGGCTCCGCCAGTAGTCCGCCGTCGCTGCCGATAACATAGAGCGGCCGGTTATCGCTGGCGGCGATATGCAGAGAGCGTGCATTGCAGCCGTTCAGCAGGCGCAGGCGCAGCCAGCCGCGCGGCACCGCCTGCTGCGGATACTGTACGCCGTTAGTCAGCATCATATCGCCGAACCAGCCGACCGCGGCGCTCATGATATCGAGCTGGTAGTCGATGCGGCTGCCGTCCTGAGTGAGCCGCTTGTCCTGGAAGATCAGCGGCACATCGTCCGAGCCCCACTGCGTTGGCAGACGCAGCCTGTCGGTCTCATCGTCCTGCAGCAGGATCAATCCCGCCAGGCCTTGCGCCACCTGATGGCCGGTTTTGCCATGCAGATGTGGATGGAACCAGCAGGTCGCGGCGGGCTGATCGGGCGTAAAGCTGACCTGCCGCGTCGCGCCGGGTTCGATACGCGCCATCGGCCCGCCGTCGACGTCGCCGGGGATCGCCAGTCCGTGCCAGTGCAGCGTCGTCGCTTCCGGCAGCTGGTTATTGATATTGACCGTCGCCGTTTTGCCGCGCCGCAGCACGATGGCCGGCCCCAGCAAACTGCCGTTGTAGCCCCATGTCGCCACATCCTTGCCCTGCCACTGGCTGGTGCCGGTCATGGCGGTGATCTGGATCTGGCCGCGCGGATCGGGCTCCAGCCTTGAAGGAACCGGCAGCAGCGGGCGACTGGCCGCCATCAGGGAGCGGCTCCAGATCGGCAGCGCCCCGGCTGCGCTCAGCGCTGCGGTCAGTTTAAGAAAATGGCGACGATGCATAGCTTATTCATCCGTGTGGTAAGGGAACCACAGCCTAAACCCTTCCCCTGCGGGAGGGTCAAGTCTTGATAGCGGAAACGCCTGAAAAAAGTGCTGGCGCGGGCTCTCCACGGCAAAATAATCGGAATCCTGCCAGTCACTGTGCTATCGTCACATGATGATCAATGAATGAGAACCACTATGAAGAAAAGCATCAGGATCCTGTTACTGGCAGGACTCTTTGGCTTCTCCTCCACCAGTTTTGCCCTGAGCGAATCCGAAGCAGAAGATCTGGCCGATCTTACCGCCGTATTCGTTTATCTGAAAAACGATTGCGGCTATCAGGATCTCCCTGATGCGCAAATCCGCAAGGCTCTGGTGTTTTTCGCCCAGCAGAACCGCTGGGATTTAAGCAATTACGCCACTTACAATATGAAAGCGCTTGGCGAAGCGAGCTACAAAGATCTGAGCGGCATCGCCATCACCAACGACAAGAAGTGCAAGTCGCTGGCGCGCGATTCTCTCAGCCTGCTCGCCTACGTTAAATAAGTCGCTATCCGCCTTCTGCCGATCATTTGACCGTGCATGCACGGTCACTCCTGGTTATCATGTGCCGCTCTTTTCATGGCGAAGTCATCAGAGAGGAGCCCACCATGGCGCAAAAAGAGATGTGGTATGAAACCCTTCATGCCGGTTTCGGACAATATTTCACGGTCGACAAAACGCTTTACCGGGAAAAGACCGCGCATCAGGATTTAATTATCTTCGAAAACGCGCAGATGGGCCGCGTAATGGCGCTGGACGGCGTGGTGCAGACCACCGAGCGCGACGAATTCATCTATCACGAAATGATGACGCATGTGCCGCTGCTGGCGCACGGCGCGGCGAAGCGCGTGCTGATTATCGGCGGCGGCGACGGCGCGATGCTGCGCGAGGTGTCGCGTCACGCCCAGCTGGAAAGCATTACCATGGTCGAGATTGACGCCGGCGTGGTGACCTTCTGCCAGCAATATCTTCCTGAACATAGCCAGGGCGCTTATAACGATCCGCGTCTCAATCTGGTGATCGACGACGGCGTAAACTTCGTTAACCAGACCCAGGAAAAGTTCGACGTGATCATTTCCGACTGCACCGATCCTGTCGGTCCGGGCGAGAGTCTGTTCACCTCGGAATTTTACGCTGGCTGCAAAAACGCGCTGAATCCTGGCGGCATTTTCGTGGCGCAGAACGGTGTCTGTTTTCTGCAACAAGAGGAAGCGGTCAACAGCCATCGCAAACTCAGCCACTATTTCGCCGACGTCAGTTTTTACCAGGCGGCGATCCCCACCTATTACGGCGGGATCATGACCTTCGCCTGGGCAAGCGATAATCCGGCGCTGCGTCAGCTTGATGTCGCCACGCTTCAAGCGCGTTTCGCTGCGGCTGGCCTGACGTGCCGCTACTATAATCCGGCTATCCATGCTGGTAGTTTCGCGCTGCCGCAATATCTGCTTAACGCTCTGTCCGCTGAACAGCCTGTATAAGGAGGTGAACCAAATTGCAAAAGCTTAAACTGCATGGCTTCAACAACCTGACCAAAAGCCTGAGTTTTTGTATTTACGATATTTGTTATGCGAATACTGAAGCCGAGCGCGATGGCTATATCGCCTATATCGACGAGCAGTACAACGCCAACCGTCTGACCGAAATCCTGACGGAAACCTGTGCGATCATCGGGGCGAACGTGCTGAATATTGCGCGCCAGGACTATGAGCCACAGGGCGCCAGCGTCACCATTCTGGTGAGCGAAGAGCCGATCGATCCTAAAGATATCGACAACTCGGAACATCCCGGCCCGCTGCCGAACGCCGTCGTCGCGCACCTGGATAAAAGCCATATCTGCGTGCACACCTACCCGGAAAGCCACCCTGAAGGGGGACTCTGCACCTTCCGCGCCGATATTGAAGTCTCAACCTGCGGCGTGATTTCCCCGCTGAAGGCGCTGAACTACCTGATCCACCAGCTGGAATCCGATATCGTCACCGTCGACTACCGCGTGCGCGGCTTTACCCGCGATGTGAACGGCGTGAAGCACTTTATCGACCATGAAATTAACTCGATCCAGAACTTTATGTCGGAAGATATGAAGGCGATGTATGACATGGTGGACGTAAACGTTTATCAGGAAAATATCTTTCACACCAAGATGTTGCTGAAAGAGTTCGACCTGAAACACTATCTGTTTAATACCCGTCCTGAAGATCTCAGCCCGGCGGAACATAAGCGTATTACTGACCTGCTGTGGAAGGAGATGCGCGAGATTTACTACGGGCGCAATATTCCGGCGGTGGGGTTGAAGACGTTTTAGTCGCATGCGCGCTGTGAGCAACAGCGCGCTCTCTGCCTACCTCTACTCCGTCAGCGCCAGCGCAATGCCGCGCTCGCGCAGCGTGCGGCATACGTCGTCGTCTAAGCGGCTGTCGGTTACCACATCGGTCAAATCGTCTATCGCCGCGGCGCAAAACAGCGACCAAGAGCCATATTTGCTGCTGTCCGCCAGCAGGATGCGGCGTCGCGCATTCGCCAGCAGATCCCGCTTCAGCCCCGCCTTCTCCTCCGTCGGCGTAGTAATGCCGCGCTCAAGGCTCCAGGAGTTACAGCTGACGAAAGCGATATCAGGATTGATGCTGCGCAGCAGACGACGCCCGTGTTCGCCGACGCACGACTGGCTGGAGTCGTCGATACGGCCGCCGATAATAGTCACTTCAATCTGTTTGAATTCAGAGAGAAACAGCGCGATATGCAGATCGGCCGTGATGACGCGCAGCGGCAAATGCGTCAGCTGCCGCGCCAGCTCCAGCATGGTGGTGCCAGCGTCCAGCACCACCGCATCGCCCGACTGCACAAACGTAGCGGCGTGATGGGCAATAGCCTGCTTCTCCGCCAGGTTACGCTGCATCTTCTCCAGCGTAGTGGGCTGCGCCGGAATAAAACGGTTCAACGTGACGCCGCCGTGGCTGCGGCTAATCACCCCTTCTTTATCCAGCTTAATCAAATCACGTCGAATGGTTGCTGGCGAGGCGGAGATTGCGCTCACCAGCTGATCAACAGTCACCAGATTATGGCTTTTCAGATAGTCCATAATCTGGTCAAGGCGACTTTGTCCCTTCATATTTCCCTATGCCAGCTGCATCGCGAGTTTAATGGAGATCGCCATGCTCTCAGACTTCGCTTTACCTGTCCATGCGATATCAAAAGCGGTGCCGTGGTCCGCAGACGTGCGGATAAACGGCAGACCGGCCGTGATATTAACGCCGTCATAAAAGCCAAGCAGTTTCAACGGGATATGTCCCTGATCGTGGTACATCGCCACCACGATGTCGTACTGTCCTTCCTGACACTGCAGGAAAACCGTATCAGGCGGACAGGGACCAAAAACCTCAATGCCCTGCGCCTTCATCGCCTTCACCGCAGGCGCGACGGTGGTGATCTCCTCGTCGCCGAACAGGCCGTTCTCTCCGGCATGCGGATTGACGCCCGCCACCGCGATGCGCGGCTTTTCAAAGCCGACGCGGCGCAAAAAGGTATCTGCCATGCCAATCACCGTTTCAATACGCGTACGGTTCAGCGTGTCGAGGAACTTGCGCAGCGCGATATGGGTAGTGACGTGAATGACCTTTAGCTTATCGGTATAGAGCACCATCGCGTAATCTTTGGTGTTGGTGAGATGCGCCAGCAGTTCGGTATGGCCAGGATAGAGATGGCCTGCCGAGTGCAGCGCCTCTTTATTCAGCGGCGCGGTGGCGATAGCCTGTACCTCGCCCGCCAGCGCCAGCTCGGTGGCGCGCTTTACGCAGCGCCAGGCAAGATCGCCCGCCTGCTTCTGCACCACGCCTGGCTTCAGCGCATCCGGCTCGGCCAGCGGCTCGTCAATAACGTTGACGATGCCCGGCGCGAAGTGCGCCTCCTTTACGCTATCCAGCACGCGCAGCTCCACCTGCGGCGTAATATTCAGGGCAAGAATGCGACGCAGCGTCGCCGCGCATCCCACCACCACCGCCGGCGCGCCGTTAAGGTCCCCTTCCGCCAGCGCTTTGATGATGATCTCCGGGCTGATGCCCGCCGGATCGCCCATGGTCACCGCAATAATTTTACTCACTCGACTTCTCCTCAATAAAACGAATGGCTGCTACCAGGGTGTTTTCGTCGCCAAAACCGCCCGCTTTGGTCATCACCGGCAGGGTAAATTCACTGTTAAGCAGGACGCCGTGCGGCACACAGCCCGCCACGATGCCCTGAATCTGAAAACCGCTGGCGCCCAGCGCCTGCGCCACCGCAATCGCCACGTCGCCGCCGGAAAGATAGAGCCCGGCGGGCCGCTGCGTGCGGCAGAGCGTCAGGGTCAGCTCGCCTAAAAAGTGGCAAATCGCCTCGCCGAGCTGCTGGCGCGTTAGCTGATGCTGCAGACAGAGCGCGTCAATCTCGTGGCGCTGATCGGCGCGCTGGCAGGTCCGAATCACCGTATGCCGACCCGCACGCAGCGCGGCAAGCGCCTGCGCCGCCCAGTGTGGGCTCTCCGGCCAGCGAGGTTGCGCAAACAGCTGACAAATATCGACATCCACCAGCGCAATATCGCGCTGTGCCGCCAGCCGGGCGATCTGCTGCTGCGCGCTGGCGCTCATCGAGCCGATCACCGCCAGAACCGGCGCGGCGGCGCGTGCGGCAAGCTGCGCGCCGAGCGCATCGCTCAGTCCGGCGGCGCCGACCAGCAGCGGCGTTTCGTCCAGCTGCGCGGCGGCGGCCAGGATGCGTGCAATATCGCTCTCCTGCTCCGCATCGATCACCACTGCGCCCTGCTGTTCGGCCAGCAGCGCAGCAAAGCGATCGCTGCGCAGCGTGGCGAGATCGATCTCGCTGCCGTCGATCCCCAGCTGCGTTAATACGTGGGCGCTGACCACCGGCGTTTTTGGATCGCTGGCGTATTCGGTCTCGGTCAGCGGCACGCCGTTTACCTGCACCTCGCCGTTGCGCGTAACGCGTCCCAGCCGGGGCACGGCGGGCACAATCAGCGCGCGTTTTTTACCGCTGGCGGCCAGCGCGGCGCGCACTTCAGCGCCGACATTGCCGCGCAACGTGGAATCGATCTTTTTAAACAGCCAGCCCTGCGTAATCAATGCCTTGTGTCGGCGCACTACGGCCTCAGTGCGTGCCGCCGCTTCCTGTGCGCTGATGGCGCGACTGTCGGTGCTGATCACCCAGACGTCGGCGGCGGCGGCATCCAGCGGCGTCTCGCTGCTGAACAGTACATGGACGCGTGCGCCCGCCTGCGCCAGGCCGCTGCCCGCGTCGTTAGCGCCGGTGAAATCGTCGGCGATAACCAGCACCGGCGTTTTCCATGACCTTTGCGTCATCTTCTCTCCTGATTCGGCTGATTCGGCTGATTCGGCTGATTCGGCTGATTCGGCTGATTCGGCTGATTCGGCTGATTCGGCTGATTCGGCTGCATGCCGCTGTGTATGATTATATTCAATCATGATTGATTATATGTGAGCAAGATCAAATTAATTGAAATCGATATGCCCTATAAATTGAGGCACAGTAAGTGACAGATATCGCACTGCAGTGAGCAAAAACAATCATTAAGTCCGACTTCGCAGTAATAAGGGTGTGAAATGACGATCAACAGCACGGTAATTAGCGGCTATCAGGCGCTGAACGACATTAGCTATTTGCTGAAAGGAAAAGCCAGCGCGCTGCTGGTCACTGACAAGAACATTGAAACCATTCCGGCTGTGCAGGCGCTAATCGCCCAGCTGAAACAGCATATCGCCAGCGTGAGCGTGATCAACAGCGTGCCGCCGGAGCCGAGCCAGCACGATGTCGCGGCGATTCTGGCGGCGCTGCCCATGCGTGAGGTGGATCTGGTGATTGGCGTCGGCGGCGGCAGCGTGCTGGATGTCGCCAAGCTGCTGTCGGTACTGTGCGTGGTTAACGCGCCATCTCTGGAGGCGCTGCTGGCGGGCGAAAAGCCGACCACGCGCACCACCTCACTGTTGATCCCGACCACCGCAGGCACCGGTTCAGAAGCGACGCCGAATGCGATTCTGGCGATCCCGGAGCGCGAAACGAAAGTCGGTATTATCTCGCCGGTGATGCTGCCCGATTTCGTGGCGCTGGTGCCGGAACTGACCACCAGCATGCCGGCGCATATCGCCTCTTCAACCGGTATCGATGCGCTTTGTCATCTTATCGAATGTTTCACCGCCACGGTTTCGAATCCGGTAAGCGACAACTACGCGCTGATTGGTATGAAAAAGCTGTTCGCCAGCCTCGAAACCGCCGTTGCAGAGCCGCATAACCTGCGTGCACGCCTGGATATGCTCTGGGCCTCTTATTACGGCGGCGCGGCGATCGCCCATGCGGGCACGCACCTGGTGCACGCCATGTCCTATCCGCTGGGTGGCAAATATCACCTGCCGCACGGCGTCGCCAACGCCATTCTGCTGGCGCCCTGCATGGCTTTTGTGCGTCCTGCCGCGGTGAGCAAATTTGCGCAGGCCTACGATCTGCTGCCCGATGCCAATCCGGCGCTGGATGACGAGGCCAAATCGCACGCGCTGGTGGACTATTTCACCGCGCTGGTTAAACGTCTGAAGCTGCCAGCCAGCCTTGAAGAGCTTGGCATCGGCCCGGATCACCTGCCCTACTTAGTGGAGGCCGCGCTCGACGTTCAACGTCTGATGAAGAACGTGCCCGCTGCCGTCAGCGCCAGCGACGTCCGTGACGTCTACCTGACGCTGTTCCCGTCACACCAGGAATAAAGAGGATTGTATGAGTCAGAAAATAACCGGCGTATTGACCGCTATCGTCACCTGCTTTGATCAGGAAGGCGCCCTGAATCCCACCGCACAGCGCGAGCAGATTAAGCGTCAGCTGGCGGCAGGCAATGGCATCTTCTGCGGCGGCACCAACGGCGAATTCTTTGTGCTGAACGAGCAGGAAAAAATCGCGGTCACGGAGACCTGCGTCGATGAGGTCAACGGCCGCGCGCCGGTGGTGGCGCATATCGGCGAAATCTCGACGCGCGAAACCATCCGCCTCGGCAAACAGATTGCAAAGCTGGGTGTGGATGCGGTATCGGCGATCACCCCTTACTTCGTGCCGCTCAGGCAGGAAGAGCTGATTTATCACTATCAGACCGTGGCTGACGCGCTCGACGTGCCGCTGTTCCTCTATAACATCCCGGCACGCACCGGCAATACCCTGCAGCCCGAAACCGTACGCACCCTGGCGTCGCATCCCAATATTATCGGCATTAAAGATTCGGCGGGCAGCTATGAAAGCCTGAGCGGCTTTATTAAAGCAGCGGAAGGCATCGATAACTTTAACGTCCTCAACGGCCCGGACTCGCTGATCCATCAGGGCTTCGTTGATGGCTGTTCCGCCTGTATCTCCGGCCTGGCCAACGCCGCGCCGAAAGAGATCAACGCGATCTGGGCGCGCTTCAGCGCAGGCGACATTGACGGTTCGCGCGCGGCGCAGGAAAACGTGACCGGCCTGCGTACCGATCTCTACAGCATCGGCTTCTCACCGGCCGCGGTGAAAAAAGCGGTCTCTCTGCTTGGCTACGACGTTGGCGAAAGCCGCTATGCGGTGCGTTTCAGCGCCGACGAAGAGCAAAAAATTCGTCAGGTCGTCAATCAGTACCTGAAGTAAGGCCGTCAGGGCGGCCGTTGCTGCCCTTGCCTGTATCACTTAAGCACCGGGAAACGTGATGAAAGTAATCTGCACCTCGCCGTCGTTCGCCAGATATGACACGACGCCGATTGAAACCCTAAAACAGCACGGCTTTGAACTGATATCCCTGCCCGCCGACGCGCCGCCGGAAGCGCTGGCTCCGCATCTGCCGGAGGCCGTGGCGATGATCGTCGCCTTCACCGAGGTGAACGAAGCGCTGCTTAACCAGGCGCCAGGGTTAAAAATTGTCTGCAAGCACGGCGTCGGCGTCGACAATATCGATCTTGACGCCACGCGCGCGCGTGGAATTTATGTCACTAACGTGCCGGACGCCAACAAGCATGCCGTCGCCGATTTCGCCTTTGCGCTGATCCTCAACAGTGCGCGTCAGGTGACGCAGGCAGCGACAGAAACGCGCGCGGGCGGCTGGCCGCGCATTTTCGCCACCGATGTTTACGGCAAAACGCTGGGCATTATCGGGCTGGGCAATATCGGCAAGCAGGTGGCGCTGCGCGCGAAAGGCTTCAACATGCGCGTCATCGCCTTTGATTTCTACCCTGACGAGACCTTTGCCGCCGAACAGGGCGTTACTTTTGTCAGCCTCGATCGGCTGACGGAGGAGAGCGATTTCATCACGCTGCATACGCCGCTGACCAACGAGACGCGCGATCTGTTCGACGCCGCGCGCCTGCGCCGCATGAAGAAAAGCGCCTTTCTGATCAATGTCTCGCGCGGCGGCGTAGTGAATGAAGCGGATCTGTTCCATGCGCTACAGGACCAGACGATCGCCGGAGCGGCGGCCGATGTGTTTGTGCAGGAGCCGCTGACGACGCATCCGCTCTTTAGCCTGCCCAATTTTATCCCGACCTCGCATATCGCCGGTTATACCGATGGCGCTATCAGCGCCATTGGCGAACGCTGCGTGGCGCAGATTGTGCAGTGCGTCAGGCAGGAAGAGCGGCCAGTAAACGTAATGAACGGGCTGGCGTAAGCGCCGCCTTGATCTGCAAACCGATTCGAGTGGAAAACAACAATGAACCCTACGACGCGCTCGACCAGGATCCGCTGGTGGATCGCTGGCCTGATGTGGCTGGCGGTCGCTATTAACTATATTGATCGAACCGTTCTTTCTGCTGCTGCGCCGCACCTGATCACCGAACTGGAGATCGATCCAGAAATGATGGGCCTGATTATGGCCGCCTTCTTCTGGTCTTATGCGCTGCTGCAAATTCCTGCGGGCTGGTTCGCCGACCGCTTCGGCCAGAAAAAAGGCCTCGGCATCGCGGTCGGCTGGTGGTCGATCGCCACCATGGCGATGGGACTGGCGACCGGCTTCAAGTCGCTGCTGGCGTTGCGTCTGGCGCTGGGCGTCGGCGAAGCGGCCGCCTACCCCAGCAATGCGGGTATCGCCGCGCGCTGGTTCCCGGATCGCGAGCGCGCCACCGTGTCGGGCCTGTTCGACAGCGCCTCGAAGTTCGGCGGCGCAGTGGCGATGCCGCTCATTGTCTGGATGATCGCCATGGTGGACTGGCGCATCACCTTCCTGGCGATCGGCGCGATCGGCCTGTTCTGGGTGATCGCCTGGTATTTTGTTTATGCCGAGAATCCGGAAGATCATAAAAAGATCGATCAAAGTGAAGTTCGCCTGATCCGCGACGGCCAGGCGCAAAATCATGGCGAAAAAGGGGTGCGCCCGATGAGGTGGTACCGACTGCTGCGCTACCGCAATATCTGGGCGATGTGCATCGGCTTTTTCACCATTAACTACACCTCTTACTTTTTTATTACCTGGCTGCCGACCTATCTGGTGAAAGATAAGGGTATGGATTTCCTGAAGATGGGCTTTGTCGCCGCGCTGCCGTTGATCTGCGGCATGCTGATTGAGGTGCTGGCGGGCTGGGCGTCGGATCGTATGGTGCATAAAAAGGTGCTGTCGCTGACCGCCACGCGCAAACTGTTCCTTACCATCGGTCTGCTAATGGCGCTGTGCATCGGCTTCGCGCCCTTTACCGACTCGGTGTTTATGACCGTGCTGCTGCTCTGTATCGCCAAGTCAGGCACCACCGTGGCCGCCTCGCAGGTCTGGGCGCTGCCGGGCGACGTTGCGCCGAAGAACAGCGTCTCTATCGTCGCTGGTTTGCAGAATACGGTGTCGAATATGGGCGGTGCGGTCGGCCCGATTATTACCGGCGCGATTGTCGGCGCGACCGGCAACTTTACCTGGGCGCTGGTCTTTTCCGCCGTGCTGGTGGTGATAGGGATCATCAACTACCTGTTCCTGATGGGCAAGGTTGAGCCTATCGTCGATGAAGAGAAGGCTCATCAGCCTCGGGCAGTCACCAGCGGCGTCTGAGGGTGGCCTGCAAAAAAGGCTCTGACCATGTTCAGAGCCTTTTCTCGTTTTGTATCAAACTAGCGCGCCGCGGCGAAAATCGCTTTGCCGATACGGGCGATAGCCGCATTGCTCTGCGCGAGCGTCGCCTCTGTTTGCGTCACATAGATAGCGATAATCAGCGGCTTGCCGTTTTCCGGCCAGACCACGCTGATAATCGACCGCGAGCCATATTCCCCCGCCCCGGTTTTGTCAGCAATTGACCAGCCCGCCGGTAAAACCGAACGTAGCAAGGCCCCTGCGACCCGATCGTCGCGCATCCATTGCACCAGCTGCGCGCGCGAGGCGGGCTTCAGCGCCTCTCCCAGCGTCAGCTTTTGCAGCGTCTCACTGACGGCGACCGGTGTCGTGGTATCGCGCATATCGCCGGGTATGGCGCTGTTTAGCTCTGGCTCAAAGCGGTCCAGTCGCGTCACCTTGTCGCCAAGATCAGCGAAAAAGCGGGTAACCGCCGCCTGACCGCCCAGCTTTTTCGCAATCAGATTCGCCGCCGTATTATCGCTGTAGGCGATGGCTGCATGGCAGAGCTGCTGCCAGCTCATGGTGGCGGGCGCGACAGATTTTTCAGTCACCGGTGACCAGGTGACCAGCGCAGCGCGATCGAACTGCGTACGTTCCGAAAGCATCAGCCTGCCCTTATCCTGTTGGCTAAGCAGCGCGCCGCACAGCAGCGCTTTATGCGTACTGTTGAGCGGGAAGCGCTCATCGCCGCGATAGCGCGCGACGCTTCCTGTGGCGGTATCGATTACGGCGATGCCGATACGCGCCTTCAGCGCCTGCTCCTCCTGCTTCGCGACGGTCGCCAGCGCGGCGTCGTCATTTATCGAGGCGTGAGCGGCCACAGCGCTAAGCAGCAGGGAAACAGCGGTAAGTTTTAACAGAGAAAACATGAGGGTCGTCCTTAATTTATGGGCGCGCAGCGGGTTAACCCTGGGCATGGGCGCGCTGACTCAGCGTCCCTGTAAAAACTGACGGTAGGCATTTATGACGGCCAGAAAGTCTTCAACACCGCAGAACGACAGGCTCTCTTCATCGTAATAATTCATTCCCTCTTCCAGCCCGTCATCCTCTAATGCGAGATGGTTGGCGCGGATCATGACCTCTTCGTCATCCATCCACAGCGTATATTCATGGCCGATGCGCTGCCACTGGCGCTCGCTGCCCTTGATAGCGCGCATGGCGGCTTCTACTTCATCGAGTAGCGCCAGATCCTCTTTGACCTCATCGTTGAACCAGTGGCCCACCGCCTCGTGATCCATCGACATGCGTACTTTCACCTGCCCGGTGAGATCGCGTAAAAATTCGTATTCCATGGGCTAACCCTTTGGTTAATGACGCGAGTAATCCGCACCAAAATAGAGTGTGCGCATCATCAACGCTAAAGTGAGATCGGGGCGACATTATTGCGAGGAAAAAGCAAAAGAAAAAGGGGCGATTATCGCCCCTTTGTATTTTAGTGAGTCACTCAGACCGCAGTCTGGAAAATCACATTGTCCGCTTTATCGGTGTATTGATTCAGCTGATCAAAGTTGAGATAGCGGTAGGTGTCGCTGGCGGTTTTATCCACCTGCACCATAAACTGCTGATACTCTTCCGGCGTCGGCAGTTTGCCAAGCAGCGAAGAGACCGCAGCCAGTTCAGCCGATGCCAGGTAGACGTTCGCGCCAGTACCAAGACGGTTCGGGAAGTTACGGGTTGAGGTGGAGACCACCGTCGCGCCGTCCTGCACGCGCGCCTGGTTACCCATGCAGAGCGAGCAGCCCGGGATCTCAATACGCGCGCCGCTTTTGCCGAAGACGCTGTAGTAGCCCTCTTCAGTCAGCTGAGCCGCATCCATTTTGGTCGGCGGCGCAACCCACAGGCGGGTCGGCAGCTGGCCTTTATGGCTGTCGAGCAGTTTACCTGCCGCACGGAAGTGACCGATGTTGGTCATGCACGAACCGATAAAGACTTCGTCGATCTTCTCGCCCTGTACGTCAGAGAGCAGACGCGCGTCGTCCGGATCGTTCGGCGCGCACAGAATCGGCTCTTTGATATCAGCCAGGTCGATCTCGATTACCGCAGCGTATTCGGCATCGGCGTCCGCTTCCAGCAGCTGCGGATCCGCCAGCCATTTTTCCATACCCTGAATACGACGCTCCAGCGTGCGGCGATCGCCGTAGCCTTCTGCGATCATCCACTTCAGCAGCACGATGTTGGAGTTGAGGTATTCGATAATCGGCGCTTTATCCAGCTTGATCGTACAGCCCGCCGCCGAGCGCTCAGCCGAGGCATCGGTAAGCTCAAACGCCTGCTCAACTTTCAGATCCGGCAGACCTTCGATTTCCAGGATACGGCCAGAGAAGATGTTCTTTTTGCCTTTCTTCTCAACGGTCAGCAGACCCTGTTTGATCGCGTACAGCGGGATCGCATGCACCAGATCGCGCAGCGTGATGCCCGGCTGCATTTTGCCTTTAAAGCGCACCAGCACCGATTCCGGCATATCGAGCGGCATCACGCCGGTCGCGGCGGCAAAGGCCACCAGGCCAGAGCCTGCCGGGAACGAGATGCCGATCGGGAAGCGGGTATGCGAGTCGCCGCCGGTGCCGACGGTGTCAGGCAGCAGCATGCGGTTCAGCCAGGAGTGGATCACGCCGTCGCCCGGACGCAGCGATACGCCGCCGCGGTTCATAATGAAGTCCGGCAGCGTATGGTGCGTATTGACGTCAACCGGCTTCGGATAGGCGGCGGTGTGGCAGAATGACTGCATCACCAGATCGGCGGAGAAGCCGAGGCACGCCAGATCTTTCAGCTCGTCGCGCGTCATTGGACCGGTGGTGTCCTGAGAACCTACCGAGGTCATCTTCGGTTCGCAGTAGGCGCCTGGACGGACGCCGTCGACGCCGCAGGCGCGACCGACCATTTTCTGCGCCAGCGAGTAGCCGCGCGTGCTTTCAGCAACGTCTTTCGCCTGGCGGAACACGTCGCTGTGCGGCAGACCCAGCGATTCGCGCGCTTTGCTGGTCAGGCCGCGGCCGATAATCAGCGGAATACGACCGCCCGCGCGCACTTCGTCGATCAGCACGTCGGTTTTCAGCGTAAAGCTGGCAAGCAGCTCGCCGGTTTCGTGGTTGCGTACTTCGCCTTTATAGGGATAGACGTCAATCACGTCGCCCATATTCAGCTCGCCAACGTCCACTTCGATCGGCAGCGCGCCCGCATCTTCCATGGTGTTGAAGAAGATCGGCGCGATTTTGCTGCCCAGCACCAGACCGCCGCCTTTTTTGTTCGGGACGTTCGGGATATCGTCGCCCATGAACCACAGAACGGAGTTGGTCGCTGATTTACGAGAAGAGCCGGTGCCAACGACGTCGCCGACATAAGCCAGCGGATAGCCTTTAGCCTGCAGCGCTTCAATCTGCTTGATCGGGCCGACGTTGCCAGGCTCATCCGGGTTGATGCCTTCACGAGCGTTTTTCAGCATCGCCAGCGCGTGCAGTGGAATATCCGGACGTGACCATGCATCCGGCGCCGGAGAGAGGTCGTCGGTATTGGTTTCGCCGGTCACTTTGAACACGGTGACGGTAATTTTTTCTGCCAGCTCAGGGCGTGACAGGTACCACTCAGCATCTGCCCAGGATTGCATCACCTGCTGCGCATGGGGATTGCCCGCTTTCGCTTTCTCTTCAACGTCGTAAAAGCTGTCAAACATCAGCAGCGTGTGCGACAGCGCTTTCGCGGCAATCGGTGCCAGCTTCGCGTCATCCAGCGCGTCAATCAGCGGGTGGATGTTGTAACCGCCTTGCATGGTGCCCAGCAGTTCAATCGCTTTTTCGGGGGATACCAGAGGAGAGGTCGTTTCGCCTTTAGCCACCGCGGCAAGGAAACCCGCTTTAACGTAGGCGGCTTCATCAACGCCGGGTGGGACACGGTTGACCAACAGATCGGTCAGGAATTCTTCTTCACCCGCTGGCGGGTTTTTCAGCAGTTCAACCAGCGCGGCCATCTGGGAAGCATCTAACGGCTTAGGTACGATCCCCTGGGCTGCACGCTCAGCAACGTGCTTACGGTATTCTACTAGCACGACGTTCTCCTCGCTCACATTGTATGGGTTTCCGGTGCACCCTGGTGACAAAGCATTCCATGAGTAGGGTAAGGTGCCCGGTTCCGCGTGGGGCAGCATAGCAGGGTTCAGGCTGTTTGTTAATCTGTTTACAAAAACACAACATAATTAACAGGGTAAAAAAGTGCGCTTTTTGAATTTTTGGGCTAGCTGGCGGGGAACGACGTGGCGTCAGAGGTTGTTTGCAAAATGTGCTTTCGTCAGGCGGCTATCTGGTGAAGCGGCACGGCGGCATTCAGGAGGCAGGTATAACTTTTACACCAACTTTTTCCGTATTGATGCACTTCTGGGTTATGAATAAAGGCGTCTGGCGCCTCTGTTTTGCCCGCGATGCTCATCGTGGATCGGCCGCAAAAAAAAGCCCCCTTGCGGGAGCTTCTCTTTATCAGCAGAGAAAATTACTTTTTCTTCGCTTTCGGGTTTGGCAGGTCGGTGATGCTGCCTTCGAAGATCTCTGCCGCCAGGCCAACCGACTCGTGCAGCGTCGGGTGCGCGTGGATAGTCAGCGCGATATCTTCTGCATCGCAACCCATCTCGATCGCCAGACCGATTTCGCCCAGCAGCTCGCCGCCGTTGGTGCCGACAACCGCGCCGCCGATAACGCGATGCGTCTCTTTGTCGAAAATCAGCTTGGTCATGCCGTCTGCGCAGTCAGACGCGATAGCGCGGCCTGAGGCAGCCCACGGGAAGGTAGAGACTTCGTAGCTGATGCCCTTCTCTTTCGCTTCTTTCTCAGTCAGGCCGACCCATGCAACTTCCGGCTCGGTGTAAGCGATAGACGGGATCACTTTCGGATCGAAGTAGTGCTTCATGCCAGCGATAACTTCGGCCGCTACGTGGCCTTCGTGCACGCCTTTATGCGCCAGCATCGGCTGACCAACGATATCGCCGATAGCATAGATGTGCGGAACGTTGGTGCGCATCTGCTTGTCGACGCGGATAAAGCCGCGATCGTCCACTTCCACGCCCGCTTTACCTGCATCCAGACCTTTACCGTTCGGCACACGACCGATCGCGACCAGCACCGCGTCGTAACGCTGCGGTTCGGCCGGCGCTTTCTTGCCTTCCATCGTAACGTAGATGCCGTCTTCTTTCGCTTCAACCGCGGTGACTTTGGTTTCCAGCATCAGGTTGAACTGCTTAGCGATGCGCTTGGTGAACACTTTCACCACGTCTTTGTCGGCCGCCGGGATAACCTGGTCGAACATCTCAACCACGTCAATCTGCGAGCCCAGCGCATGGTAAACGGTACCCATCTCGAGACCGATAATACCGCCGCCCATAACCAGCATACGCTCCGGCACTTCTTTCAGCTCCAGCGCATCGGTAGAGTCCCATACGCGCGGGTCGTCATGCGGAATAAACGGCAGCGTGATCGGACGAGAACCGGCCGCGATAATAGCGTTGTCGAAGTTGATGGTGGTCGCGCCGCCTTCTCCTTCCACAACCAGAGTATTTGCACCGGTGAATTTGCCCAGGCCGTTAACGACTTTGACTTTACGGCCTTTCGCCATGCCAGCCAGACCGCCGGTCAGCTGGTTAATGACTTTCTCTTTCCAGGTGCGGACTTTGTTGATGTCCGTAGAGGGCTGACCAAACACAATGCCGTGCTCTTCCAGGGCTTTCGCCTCTTCGATCACTTTAGCAACGTGCAGCAGCGCTTTTGACGGGATACAGCCCACGTTCAGACAGACACCGCCCAGGGTGCTGTAACGCTCTACCAGTACGGTTTCCAGACCTAAATCAGCGCAACGGAAGGCTGCAGAGTAACCTGCAGGACCAGCCCCAAGTACCACGACCTGGGTTTTAATCTCTGTACTCATCATGACCTCTTAGTTGTGATCCGGCGGGTCAGACGTAGAGCGTTTTTCATCAGGCTGGGAGGCCACTTGCATCCGGGCAGTGCGCGACGCCTTGCGTATCTTAAGTACGCTGCAGGTTCTGCGCGCTGGGCGTTAACAACTGACTGCGCCAGGTACGCCTGACGAAACAGGCTCACGATGTCCTTTGCTCCACCGGGACATTTTTCACCGCAAGAGTTTACAGAATTGTTAACAAACTGCAAACCGCGATGCCACGAATCTTTACAACAAGGCCGGCGATTGCCGGCCTTGATTGTACTTACATCACCAGACGGCGGATGTCGGACAACATATTGCCGATGATGGTGATGAAACGCGCACCATCAGCGCCGTCAATCACGCGGTGATCGAAGGAAAGCGAGATCGGCATCATCAGACGCGGCACAAACTCTTTACCGTTCCAGACCGGCTCCATCGCCGATTTAGACACGCCGAGGATAGCCACTTCCGGCGCGTTGACGATCGGCGCGAAGTGCGTGGTGCCAAGACCGCCAAGGCTGGAGATGGTGAAGCATCCGCCCTGCATGTCGCTCGCGGTCAGCTTGCCGTCGCGCGCTTTCTTCGAGGTCGCCATCAGCTCGCGAGAGAGCTCGGTGATGCCTTTCTTGTTCACGTCTTTAAAGACCGGAACCACCAGGCCGTTCGGCGTATCGACCGCCACACCGATGTTGATGTACTTTTTCAGCGTCAGGCGCTGCGCGTCTTCAGACAGCGAGCTGTTGAAGCGCGGCATCTGTTCCAGCGCGGCAGCGACCGCTTTCATGATAAACACCACCGGGGTGTATTTCACATCCAGCTTACGCTTCTCGGCTTCCGCGTTCTGCTGTTTACGGAACGCTTCCAGATCGGTGATATCAGTTTTATCGAAGTGCGTAACGTGCGGGATAACTACCCAGTTACGGCTCAGGTTAGCGCCAGAGATTTTCTGGATGCGACCCAGCTCCACTTCTTCAACTTCGCCGAACTTGCTGAAGTCCACTTTCGGCCACGGCAGCAGGCCTGGCAGGCTTCCGCCGCTGGCGGCAGCCGGAGCGGCCTCAGCGCGTTTCACCGCGTCTTTCACGTAGCTCTGAACGTCTTCTTTCAGGATACGGCCTTTACGGCCGGTGCCTTTCACCTTCGCCAGGTTCACGCCAAACTCGCGCGCCAGACGACGGATAACCGGGGTCGCGTGCACATAGGCGTCGTTTTCGGCAAAGTCGCTCTTCGCGTCAGCTTTAGGCGCGGCCGGTGCAGCAGGTGCAGCGGCTTTCGCCGGAGCCTGTGCGGGCGCAGCTTCCTGCTTCGGCGCTTCGGCTTTCGCCGCGCCTTCTACTTCGAAGATCATGATCAGCGAGCCGGTGCTCACTTTATCGCCGGTTGAGACTTTCAGCTCTTTGACGGTGCCAGCGAACGGCGCAGGCACTTCCATTGAGGCCTTGTCGCCTTCAACAACAATCAGCGACTGTTCGGCTTCCACTTTATCGCCGACCTTCACCAGCACTTCGGTGACTTCCACTTCGTCGCCGCCGATATCCGGCACCTTGACCTCTTTCGCGCCAGCGGTAGCCGCAGGTGCGGAGGTCGCCGCTTCTTTCACTTCCGGCTTCGCCGCCGCTGCCGGCGCCGCGCCTTCTGCTTCGAAGATCATGATCAGCGAGCCGGTGCTGACTTTCGCGCCGGTTTCGATTTTGATCTCTTTCACGGTACCCGCGAACGGCGCAGGCACTTCCATTGAGGCTTTATCGCCTTCAACGACGATCAGCGACTGTTCGGCTTCAACTTTGTCGCCGACTTTCACCAGGATCTCGGTGACTTCCACTTCGTCGCCGCCGATATCGGGCACATTGACATCTTTTGCTGCGGTGGCGGCACCAGCCGGCGCCGGAGCGGCTTCGGCTTTCTTCTCTTCCGCCGCTGGCGCCGCGTCTGCCGCCGCGCCTTCTGCGTCAAAAATCATAATCAGCGAGCCGGTTTCGACTTTGTCGCCGGTCGCGATTTTGATCTCTTTCACTACGCCCGCCTGCGGCGAGGGAACTTCCATAGAGGCTTTGTCGCCTTCTACGGTGATCAGCGACTGCTCGGCTTCCACCTTGTCGCCAACCTTCACCAGGATCTCGGTGACTTCAACTTCATCAGACCCGATATCCGGTACCTTAATTTCAGTAGCCATTACTCTCTTACCTCTTAAGCCAGACGCGGGTTAACTTTATCGGCATCGATGTCGAACTTAGCGATCGCGTCCGCCACCACTTTCTTGTCGATTTCGCCACGTTTAGCCAGCTCGCCCAGCGCAGCCACCACCACGTAGGAGGCGTCCACTTCAAAGTGGTGACGCAGGTTTTCGCGGCTGTCAGAACGGCCAAAGCCGTCGGTGCCCAGCACACGGTAGTCGCTGGCCGGAATGTAGCTGCGAACCTGTTCAGCGAACAGCTTCATGTAATCGGTCGATGCCACCGCCGGCGCGTCGTTCATCACCTGAGCGATGTAAGGCACGCGCGCTTCCTCGGTCGGATGCAGCATGTTCCAGCGTTCGCAGTCCTGGCCGTCGCGCGCCAGTTCGGTGAACGAGGTCACGCTGTAGACGTCGGAACCGATGCCGTACTCTTTCGCCAGGATCTGCGCCGCATCACGCACGTGACGCAGGATAGAGCCTGAACCCAGCAGCTGCACTTTGCCTTTGCTGCCTTCCACAGTTTCCAGCTTGTAGATACCCTTACGGATACCCTCTTCGGCGCCTTCCGGCATCGCTGGCATGTGGTAGTTTTCGTTCAGGGTGGTGATGTAATAGTAAACGTTCTCCTGCGCTTCGCCGTACATACGCACCAGGCCGTCATGCATGATGACCGCCACTTCGTACGCATACGCCGGATCGTAAGAGATACAGTTCGGGATAGTCAGCGCCTGAATGTGGCTGTGACCATCTTCGTGCTGCAGACCTTCGCCGTTCAGCGTGGTACGACCGGAGGTGCCACCGATCAGGAAGCCGCGCGCCTGCTGGTCGCCCGCCAGCCACATCAGATCGCCGATACGCTGGAAACCGAACATGGAGTAGTAGATATAGAACGGGATCATCGGCAGGTTGTTGGTGCTGTAAGAGGTCGCCGCTGCCAGCCAGGATGAACCTGCGCCCAGCTCGTTGATCCCTTCCTGCAGAATCTGGCCTTTCTCATCTTCTTTGTAGTAAGCAACCTGCTCGCGGTCCTGCGGCGTGTACTGCTGGCCGTTCGGGCTGTAGATACCAATCTGACGGAACAGACCTTCCATACCGAAGGTACGGGCCTCGTCCGCCAGGATCGGCACCAGACGATCTTTGATCGACTTGTTCTTCAGCATCACGTTCAGGGCGCGCACGAAGGCGATGGTGGTTGAGATCTCTTTGCTCTGCTCTTCCAGCAGCGCTTTGAACTCTTCCAGCTTCGGCATGTCCAGTTTTTCAGTGAACTCCGCCTGACGGGACGGCAGGTAGCCACCCAGCTTCTCGCGCTGGCCGTGCAGGTAGTTGTACTCTTCGGAACCTTTCTCAAAGGTCACGTACGGCAGCTCTTCGATCTTGTCGTCGGCAACCGGCACATTGAAGCGATCGCGGATGTAGCGAACGCCATCCATGTTCATCTTCTTGACCTGGTGCGCGATGTTTTTACCTTCAGCGGTGTCGCCCATACCATAGCCTTTGATGGTATGCGCCAGAATCAGCGTCGGTTGACCTTTGGTCTCCTGCGCTTTCTTCAGTGCCGCGTAGATTTTCTTCGGATCGTGGCCGCCGCGGTTCAGGGCGAAGATCTCTTCGTCTGACCAGTCTTTAACCAGCGCCGCCGTCTCCGGGTATTTACCGAAGAAGTGTTCGCGCACGTAGGCGCCGTCGCGGGATTTAAAGGTCTGGTAGTCGCCGTCAACGGTTTCGTTCATCAGCTGGATCAGTTTACCGCTGGTGTCTTTCTGCAGCAGCTCATCCCAGCGACCGCCCCAGATGACTTTGATCACGTTCCAGCCGGCGCCTGCGAAGATGCCTTCCAGTTCGTTGATGATCTTGCCGTTGCCGGTAACCGGGCCGTCCAGACGCTGCAGGTTACAGTTGATGATGAACACCAGGTTGTCCAGCTTCTCGCGGGTCGCGATGGTGATCGCGCCTTTGGATTCCGGCTCGTCCATCTCGCCATCGCCGAGGAAGGCGTAAACGGTCTGGTTAGAGGTATCTTTCAGGCCGCGGTGTTCCAGATATTTCAGGAACTTCGCCTGATAAATAGCGTTCAACGGCCCCAGGCCCATAGAAACGGTCGGGAACTGCCAGAAGTCCGGCATCAGTTTCGGGTGCGGGTAAGATGACAGACCGTTGCCGTGCACTTCCTGACGGAAGTTATTCATCTGCTCTTCGGTCAGACGGCCTTCAAGGAACGCGCGGGAGTAGATACCCGGCGAGATATGACCCTGGAAGTAAACCAGATCGCCGCCGTCCTTGTCGCTGCGCGCGCGGAAGAAGTGGTTAAAGCACACTTCATAGATGGTCGCAGAAGACTGGAATGAGGAGAGATGGCCGCCCAGCTCCAGATCTTTCTTCGAGGCGCGCAGCACCGCTACGATGGCGTTCCAGCGAATTGCGGAACGGATACGACGCTCCAGAGACGTGTTGCCCGGATACTCCGGCTCGTCTTCAACGGCAATAGAGTTGATATAGTTGCTGACGGCGTTACCACCTGCCGCCACTTTTACGCCGCCTTTGCGGGCTGCGCTCAGCACCTGATCGATCAGATACTGCGCACGCTCAACACCTTCTTCACGGATGACCGATTCGATCGCCTGTAGCCAGTCACGAGTTTCGATCGGATCCACGTCATTCTGTAAACGTTCTGACATGGGGGGTATTCCTTATCTGTGTCTAATACGTTGAATTGTCTGGAGCCTGTCTCCATGTGCTCTGCTTGCTTCATTTGCCAGAGCACAAGGAGACAGGCCCGTCGTTGATGTCGCGCGTTCTTTGTCGCGCGTTATTCCTTACGTTGCTGTAAACGACGCAGGGAGCGTTCACGACGAGTCTGCTCCCGACTTCTGTCCAGCAAGATTTCCTCTATGAACGCCAGGTGACGATGCGAGGCCTCGCGTGCCTGTTCTGGCTCGCGAGCCACAATCGCCTCGAAAATACTGGCGCGGTGACCGCTCACTTTCGCCAGCATTTCCCGGCGCGAGTAGAGCAATTCAAAATTCTGTCGAACGTTTTGTTCCAGCATAGGGCCCATCGACCGCAGCAAATGCAAAAGCACCACATTATGGGCGGCTTCTGTGACAGCGATCTGATACTGCATCACTGCGTCCGCTTCCGCGTCGAGGTCACCGCTCTCCTGAGCCTGCTGAATCTGTACGTGGCAGTGACGGATACGCTCGATATCCTCTTCGGTGCCGCGCAGCGCCGCATAGTAGGCGGCGATCCCTTCCAGCGCATGGCGCGTTTCCAGTAAATCGAACTGAGATTCTGGATGTTTAGTGATCAGGCTGACGAGCGGATCGCTCAGGCTTTGCCAGAGATTCTGCTGGACGAAGGTGCCGCCGCCCTGACGGCGCAGCAGCAGACCTTTCGCTTCCAGACGCTGTATGGCTTCGCGAAGGGATGGACGTGAGACATCGAATTGTTTGGCGAGTTCGCGCTCGGGCAACAGCTTCTCGCCAGGACGTAGCGTCCCTTCCATAATCAGAGATTCCAGCTGCTGCTCAATGGCATCAGAGAGCTTGGGTTGGCGAATCTTACTGTAAGCCATCTTCCCTTCTTATCAAGCCGTCATCCGGAGTAAATTGGTAATACCAATTCCAAAAAGTTGGCCGTAAAGTAACAAAGTATTCACCTTGTGTCTATATGACGCCCGTCACAATCCTTGCCAGACAACAGGCTGCGCAAGGTTAAGTTACCGCCGGAAAACCAGAAACGGCGCTGTACGAAAAAAGTGAGATGCCGGGATTTTTACCAAACCTTACACAGCGTTAAGCACAATTTCCCGTCGGGTCATAAGACAACCTTATTCGTCTTTGCCGCTCGTTCGTGGCAGAACAGACGCAGGCGGCAGTGTGATGGCAACGATGATTTTCAGTTAACTCCCAGCACGAAAAGAGAAAGCAGGTGCAAAGCGCACCGCATATCACTATTCTTGTCGCCAGGGTAGCATCCGCTTACAGAGAAGGCGCCTGATACCGTAAATAAAACAGTACGTTATTGTAACCACTTCCTGACAGCCATCGCGCGCTGCAAAAGAAGAATTAAAACAACACGAGGTTTGTATGGAACAACAGCACGGCGATACGCTGAAGCGCGGCCTGAAAAACCGTCATATTCAGTTGATCGCGCTGGGCGGGGCGGTGGGTACCGGCCTGTTTCTGGGCAGCGCATCGGTCATTCAGGCTGCCGGTCCGGGTGTTATTCTGGGCTACGCCATTGCTGGCTTTATCGCTTTTCTGATTATGCGTCAGTTGGGAGAGATGGTGGTCGAGGAGCCGGTTGCCGGCAGCTTTAGCCACTTCGCCTACAAATACTGGGGCAACTTTGCCGGCTTCGCGTCAGGCTGGAACTACTGGGTGCTCTATGTGCTGGTAGCCATGGCCGAGCTGACCGCCGTCGGCAAATATATTCAGTTCTGGTGGCCAGATGTGCCGACCTGGATTACCGCCGCGGTATTCTTTGTGCTGATCAACGCCATTAACCTGACCAATGTAAAAGTCTACGGTGAAATGGAGTTCTGGTTCTCTATCATAAAAGTGGTTGCGGTCATCGGCATGATCCTGTTCGGCGGCTGGCTGCTGTTTAGCGGCACAGGCGGCCCGCAGGCCAGCGTCAGCAACCTCTGGGCGCAGGGCGGTTTTCTGCCGCACGGCTTCAGCGGGCTGGTGATGATGATGGCGATAATTATGTTCTCCTTCGGCGGTCTGGAGCTGGTGGGCATTACCGCTGCGGAAGCTGATAATCCGGAGCAGAGCATCCCCAAAGCCACCAATCAGGTTATCTACCGCATCCTGATCTTCTATATCGGTTCGCTGGCGGTGCTGCTGTCGCTGATGCCCTGGACGCGCGTGACCGCAGACACCAGCCCTTTTGTGCTGATTTTCCACGATCTGGGCGACGCGCTGGTGGCGAACGCGCTGAATGTGGTCATCCTGACCGCGGCGCTGTCGGTCTATAACAGCTGCGTCTACTGCAACAGCCGCATGCTGTTCGGCCTGGCGCAACAGGGCAACGCGCCGAAAGCGCTGCTGAAGGTAGACCGCCGCGGCGTGCCGGTGGCTACGATTCTGGTCTCTGCCGTGGCGACCGCGCTCTGCGTGCTAATCAACTATCTGATGCCGGGCGAAGCCTTTGGCCTGCTGATGTCGCTGGTGGTCTCCGCGCTGGTGATCAACTGGGCAATGATTAGCATGGCGCATCTGAAGTTCCGCCGTAAGAAAGATCAGCAGGGCGTCACCACGCGCTTTAAAGCCCTGCTCTATCCCTTCGGCAACTGGCTCTGCCTGGCGTTTATGGTGGCTATCCTGGTGATTATGCTGATGACCCCCGGCATGGCTATCTCCGTCTGGCTGATCCCGGTCTGGCTGGTCATCCTCGCCATTGGCTACACCGTTAAAAACAGAACGCAGCGCGCCTGATGCGATCTTCATCCCGCCGATTCAGGTCGGCGGGCTCTTTTCCTCTGGATCCAGCTCACATTTTTCCCGCCGCGCCTGTTTTGTCCATCTTACTGACTATTTGCTCCCAGCCATCCTGCTGACTCAGCAACGATACTTCTCTGCTCATACCAAATGCGCAGGATAATAACCATGAAGGATTCCGCCCTCTCTTTTCGCGAAAAGTTGGGTTACGGCATGGGCGATGCGGGCTGCAATATGATTGGCGGCGCCATCATGCTGTTTCTTAATTACTTCTATACCGATGTCTTTGGCCTGGCGCCTGCGCTGGTGGGTACGCTGTTGCTCTCGGTGCGCGTGCTTGATGCCGTTACCGACCCGATTATGGGCGCCATCGCCGATCGTACGCAAAGCCGCTGGGGCCGTTTTCGCCCCTGGCTGCTGTGGGTCTCAGTGCCCTACGTGCTGTTCAGCGTGCTGATGTTCACCACGCCAGACTGGAGCTACGAAAACAAAGTCATCTGGGCCTTCGTTACTTACTTTTTCATGTCTCTGACCTACACCGCCATCAATATCCCCTACTGCTCGCTGGGCGGCGTTATCACCAACGATCCTGGCGAACGCGTCTCCTGCCAGTCTTACCGCTTTGTTATGGTCGGCATCGCGACGCTGATCCTCTCTCTGTCGCTGTTGCCCATGGCGGAGTGGTTCGGCGGCGATGACAAGGCGCGCGGCTATCAGCTGGCGATGAGCGTACTGGCGCTGATTGGGCTGGGGATGTTTCTGTTCTGCTTCGCCACAGTGCGCGAGCGTATTCGCCCGGCGGTGCCGACCCATGACGATTTGAAAAACGATCTGCGCGACGTCTGGAAAAACGACCAGTGGGTGCGCATCCTGCTGCTTACCTTTTGCAACGTCTGTCCCGGCTTTATCCGTATGGCCGCCACCATGTACTACGTTACCTGGGTAATGGGCCAGTCGACCCACTTCGCCACGCTGTTTATCAGCCTCGGCGTCGTGGGCATGATGTTCGGCAGTACGCTGGCGAAGCTGCTTACTGACCGCTGGTGTAAACTGAAAGTCTTTTTCTGGACCAATATCGCGCTGGCGTTCTTCTCCTGCGGCTTTTACTGGATCGATCCGCACGCCACCGTCGCGATAGTGATCGCCTACTTCCTGCTGAACGTGCTGCATCAAATCCCGTCGCCGCTGCACTGGTCGCTGATGGCCGACGTCGATGATTACGGCGAGTGGAAAACTGGCAAGCGCATCACCGGCATCAGCTTCTCCGGCAACCTGTTTTTCCTTAAGGTCGGGCTGGCGGTGGCGGGCGCGATGGTCGGCTTTCTTCTCTCGATTTACGGCTACGACGCAGGTGCGAAACAGCAGTCTTCGCAGGCGGTAAACGGCATTATGCTGCTGTTCACCGTCATCCCCGGCGTGGGCTATCTGATTACCGCAGGCGTTGTCCGTCTGCTGAAGGTCGACCGCGCGCTCATGCGCACTATTCAGGACGATCTCGCGCTGCGCCGCGCCAACTTCCGCGAACTGCATGAACTGCGTCAGCGCGACGGCGCCGTCACCCAACCAGGAGAAGTGAAATGACCCTACACTGGCCGAATCCTTTTATTGAACAACGGGCCGACCCTTTTATTCTGCGCCATGATCAGCACTACTACTTTATCGCCTCCGTGCCCGCCTATGATCGGCTGGAACTGCGTCGTGCCAGCACGCTGCTGGGATTGCGCGACGCCGAACCGGTAGTGGTCTGGCGCAAACCGGAGAGCGGTCCGTGCAGCGAGCTAATCTGGGCGCCGGAGCTGCACCGCATCGACAACCAGTGGGTGATCTATTTCGCCGCCGCGCCGACGCGCGATATTAAAGAGGGCCTGTTTCAGCACCGCATGTATGCACTGGTGAGCGACGACGCCGATCCGCTGAGCGGACGCTGGCAGGCGCCGCGTCGGGTCTTTAGCCAGTTCGACACCTTTGCGCTGGACGCCACGCACTTCGTGCATCAGGGCAAAAACTGGTATCTGTGGGCGCAGAAGGATCCGGCGATTCCCGGCAACTCTAACCTCTATCTGGCGGAACTGCTTAATCCCTGGACGCTGACAGGTGCGCCAACGATGCTGAGTCGACCTGAATATGAGTGGGAGTGTGCGGGATTCAGCGTGAATGAGGGGCCAGCGGTGATTAAGCACGGCGACCGGCTCTTCGTCACCTACTCCGCGAGCGCGACGGATGAAAACTACTGCCTGGGACTGCTGTCGATCGACAGCGAGCAGGATTTGCTTAACCCCGCCAACTGGCATAAGTCGGCGCGGCCGGTTTTCACCTCAAACTGGGATAACCATCAGTATGGACCAGGCCATAACTGTTTCACTCAGGATGAGAACGGCGAGGATGTGCTGGTCTATCACGCACGCAACTATACGGAAATTGAAGGGGATCCGCTGTGGGACCCCAATCGTCATACGCGGCTGAAGAATTTTCACTGGCGCGACGACGGCACGCCCGATTTCGGCGTGCCGCCTGCGGATCAGACCAGCGTGCCGTAGATGGTCAGCAACGCCACCACGACCACCAGCACCAGCGAAATGCGTTTCGCCAGGGCAACAGCGATGCGTGGCGTTTCGACTTTATCCATGTGCGGATCGCGCTCCAGCGAAAATTGCGCCAGACTGGTCAGCACCTGATATTGCGAACGATGGAAGTCGGTCAGCGCGGCGAACCAGGCGGGCAATGCCTTCTCGCCGTGCCCCAGCAACGCGTAGGCGACGCCAGCCAGCCGCGCCGGGATCCAGTCGATAACGTGCAGCAGGCCGTCAACGCCTGACTGCGCGCGCTCAAGAGGTGACTTATGCCTCGCCAGCCAGCTCTGCCATGCGCGCAGGAAAGCATATCCCACCAGCAGCACCGGCCCATAGGGGCCGCCCGCCACAAACCAGAACATCGGCGCCAGATAGAAGCGGAAATTAATCCAGATCAGCGCGTTTTGCAGCTCGCGCAGAAACTCACGCTCGCTGCACTCCACCGGCACGCCGTGGATCATCGTCAGTTCGGCGGCCATCATCTGATGGGCCGCCACATCGTCGTGGCTCGCCGCCTTCAGATAGGCGTGATAGTGCAGGCGTGCCGAGCCGGCGCCGATGCAGAGCAGACCGACCAGGATCCAGAAAAGCAGCTGCACGACGCCGAACAGCAGGCCTTTTACGCACCAGATCGCCAGCGCCGTTAGCGCCATCGCCAGCAGGGCCATGCCCAGCGTGCGCAGCAGCGAAAAATGACGGCGACGGCGGAAGAGAGGCTCCAGCCGATGGTCGAGTTGCCAGTGCTCACCCAGCTTAAACAGGCGTTCCCAACCTAAAACCAGTAACAAGGAAAACAACGTCATACCCACTCCGGGAAAATCAACAAGAAGTCTGCGCCAACAGTCGCTGATACTGCGCCCAGTCAAAAGCAGGACCCGGATCGGTCTTACGTGTCGGGGCAATATCACTGTGTCCGGTAATGCGCGAAGGCGTCAAAGGATAGTGCTGCAGCAGTAGTCGCGTCACTGCGGCCAGCGCCTGGTACTGCGCATCGGTATAAGGCAGATCGTCGGTGCCTTCCAGCTCGATGCCGATAGAAAAATCGTTGCAGTTTTCGCGGCCCTGATAGCAGGAAACCCCGGCGTGCCAGGCGCGATTTTCGAAAGAGACATACTGCACGATTTCACCGTCGCGACGAATCAGGCAATGCGCGGCGACCTGCAGGTGGGCGATATCGGCAAAATAGGGATGGGCGTCGGGCGGCAAAGTGCCGGTGAACAGCCGATCGATCCACGGCCCACCGAATTCGCCCGGCGGCAGGCTGATATTGTGGATGACCAACAGCGAGGGCGCCTCGTCGTTGGGACGTTGATTAAAATGCGGCGACGGCACCTGACGAATGTCGGTCAGCCAGCCCTGTTCCAGTTTCATGCCGGTTTTTCCTTAGCAGAGTCGGGCTGAGAATAGCATGATTTCCACTGATTTTCGGCAGCCTAAAGGTGCTGCGCTACGGCGGTGACGCAACCATGTTAAGTATACTAAACAAAACTCAGACTTCGGCTGGTGAATTTGGCCTTTTCGATCTATTGTGGCTGCCTCACTGTTTCAGGTCATCAGGAGCGAATTCGTTATGCCAACCCGCCGTTATAATGCCGATAGCCGCCGACAGGCGCTGATCGCCCGTATTGAACAGGATATTCCCGCCACGGTCGCGCGCGCTTTGCAGGAGGATTTGGGCGGCGAGATCGATGCCGACCATGACATCACCGCCCAGCTGCTTCCCGAAGAGAGCCAGGCACAAGCCCAGGTGATCACGCGGGAAGCGGGTGTTTTCTGTGGTAAACGCTGGGTGGAAGAGGTGTTTAATCAGCTTGGCGGTCATGTGACGCTGAGCTGGCAGGTCGAAGATGGCGACAACGTGACGCCTGACCAGCAGCTGTTTACCCTGAGCGGCCCTTCTCGTCGCCTGCTGACCGCTGAACGCACCGCTCTCAATTTCGTTCAAACGCTGTCAGGCGTGGCAACCGAAACGCGCCGTTATGTGCAACTGCTTGCAGGCAGCGACACGCAGCTGCTGGATACGCGCAAAACTCTGCCGGGCCTGCGCACGGCGCTGAAATATGCCGTGCTGTGCGGCGGCGGCGCAAATCACCGTCTCGGCCTTTCTGACGCCTTCCTGATTAAAGAGAACCATATTATCGCCAGCGGTTCGATTCAGCAGGCGGTGGAAAAAGCGTTCTGGATGCATCCGGATGTGCCGGTAGAGGTGGAAGTGGAATCGCTGGATGAGCTGGAACAGGCGCTTGCGGCGGGGGCTGACATTATCATGCTGGATAATTTCACCCTCGACGAGATGCGAGAGGCCGTCGCGCGCACGCAGGGGCGCGCGCAGCTTGAGGTTTCGGGCAACGTCACGGAGACGACGCTGCCGCAAATTGCGCAGACCGGCGTCGACTACGTCTCTGTCGGCGCGCTCACCAAGCATGTCCGTGCGCTCGATCTCTCGATGCGCTTCACTTCCCTGTAAACCAACTATGCCGTGGCGCTGCACACGGCTTTTTTGCGCGCCCGCTTCCGCTTCGTTGTTCAGAACGCTGCAACTCCGTCGCTTTATTGCGTTCCCTTTCCCGGCCTGAAAATCCGCGGCTGGGTTTAACGCCTGCGCTTTTTTATTCTGCCGCCTCTTAATCTACTCAGGAGGCGATGTAATGACTCATCAACAGGGTTTTACCCTGGTCGAGCTGATGATTGTGGTGGGGATCGTGGCGATCCTTAGCGCTATCGGCTTACCAGCCTATCAAAACTACCTGCAACGCGCAGCGCTCACCGACATGCTGCAAACGATGGTGCCCTACAAAACGGCCGTTGAGCTATGCGCTATGGAGCGAGGCGGCCCTGCGCAGTGCCAGGCGGGCGAAAAAGGCATACCGGCGGCAAAAGGCTCACGTTACGTTTCGACGCTCAGCGTCGTAAACGGCGCGATCACCTTAACCGGTCAGGAGAGCCTGACTGGACTGAGTGTCGAGATGACGCCGGTATGGGACAGTGCGGAAGGCAGCCTGAGGTGGCAGCGTAGCTGTACCAGCACCAGCGACAGCCTGCGTGATAACTGTCTGGAACAGTTCCGCTTCGATGACAAAGGAGCCAGCGATGGCAATGGCTGATTCCGCTATTCGCGCGCTGTGCCAGCGCTATCGCGCCGTCTTACTGCATCATGATGCGACGCTGCTGCGCGTCGCCGTTGCGGAACAGGTGCCGGAGGGCTTAAGCGAGGCGCTCTCCTTCGCCAGCCAGTGCCAGGTTGAAGTTGAGTGCTGGCCTCTGGCGCGCCTTGAGCTTCACCAGCACGGCAGTGCCGCTACGGATGCGCCGCGCGACGCCCTGCCGGAGTCGGCTATCGAGGCCGTTAACCAGATGTTGCAGCAGGCGCTGCGGCGACGGGCGTCCGATATTCATATTGAACCGCAGCGGGACGGCGTGCGGATACGGCTGCGCATAGACGGCGTGCTGCAGCCGCTGACGCTCCTGAGCGAAGCGCCGCCCGCCGCGCTGCTCGCCAGGTTGAAAATTCTGGGCGGTCTGGATATTGCCGAGCGACGACTGCCGCAGGATGGTCAGTTTACTCTGACGCTGGAGGGCAAGCCCGCCGCTTTCCGCCTGGCGACGCTGCCGGTGCAGTACGGTGAAAAAGCGGTCATTCGTCTGCTGCAAAGCGAGGATAGCGCCCTGGCGCTGGATAAGCTCGGCCTGCCCGCTGCGCAGCGGCGTCTGCTGGATGCCGCGCTGGCGCAGCCGCAGGGGCTAATTCTGGTGACTGGCCCCACCGGCAGCGGAAAAACCTTTACGCTCTACAGCTGCCTGAGCACGCTGAACCGACCGGAAATGAACGTCAGCAGCGTAGAGGATCCGGTCGAAATTCCACTGGCCGGCATTAACCAGACGCAGATCAACCCGAAATGCGGCCTCGATTTTAACCGGGTGCTGCGTGCCCTGCTGCGCCAGGACCCGGACGTCATTATGGTGGGCGAGATACGCGATGCGGAAACGGCAGAAATTGCGGTCAAAGCGGCGCAGACCGGCCATCTGGTCTTATCGACGCTGCATACCAACTCAACGGCGGAGACCCTGACGCGGCTGCGGCAGATGGGCATTCCTGGCTATCTGCTCGGCCCGGCGTTACGGCTGATTGTGGCGCAGCGGCTGGTGCGCCGCCTCTGCCCCCACTGTCGACAGCCGGCGCAGGCGATAGCGCACTTCCCGCCCGACATCTGGCCCGGCACGCTGCAAACCTGGCGCGCGCCCGGCTGCGACCACTGTTTTTCCGGCTATTTCGGGCGGCTGGCGCTGTTTGAAATCCTGCCGGTCGGCAACAAACTGCAAAATGCCATCGCCGCCGAGATGCCGCTCGACAGTGTGCTGGCGCTGGCAAAAAAGCAGGGTATGCGCACCCTGTTCAGCGCTGGCCTGGAGGCGGTCAGCCGCGGCGAAACCTCGCTGGAGGAGATGCAGCGCGTTACCGGTCTGGAAGATGTCCAGGCTTAGCCTCTACCGCTGGCAAGCGCTCAACAGCCAGCAGCAGCTGCACGAGGGGCAGAGCCTGGCGGTTGATGAAGAGAGCCTGCTGCGCCAGCTGGCCGAACAGGATCTGCTACCGGTTAGCTGGCAGCGTCGTAAAGTGTGGCGGGCACGTGACTGGAAGTGGCAGCACAAAACAGACCTTGTCAGGCAACTGGCAACCTTGCTTAAAGCGGGTCTGCCGCTGGCGCAAGGCCTGGAGCTGCTGTCGCAAGGTCATCCCCATGCTGGCTGGCGGTTACTATTGCATGCGCTGCGGCTGCGCGTCTTAAGCGGCGTCCCCTTCTCCCAGGCGTTAAGCCAGTGGCCGCAAATTTTTCCACCCCTGTTCGCCGCCATAATGCAGGTGGGCGAACTGACCGGCCAGCTTGACGTCTGCTGCGCGCAGCTGGCCGATCAACAGGCACGTCAGCAACATCTGAGGAATAAAGTCATCAAGGCGCTGCGCTACCCACTCTTTATTTTAATGGTGGCAGTCGCGGTAAGCGGCGGCATGCTGCTGTTTGTGCTGCCGGAGTTCGTCTCGGTCTACGCCTCGTTCAACGCGCCGCTCCCCGCCTTTACGGCGGCGGTGTTGGCGTTCTCAGTGGGCCTGCAGCGCTGGGGCGGCTGGCTCGCGGTCGCGCTGCTGTTCGCCGCAGCGGGCTGGCGAGCGCTACAACAACGCTCGTCAGCATGGCAACGGTGGGAACAGCGTCTGATGCTGCGCCTGCCGCTTTTCTCAGATCTGTGGCGCGGCAGCCAGCTCAGCCAGATTTACGCCATTCTGCAGCTGACGCAACAGGCAGGCATTACGCTGCTGCAGGGTTTACAGGCGGCTGAAGCGACGCTGACGACGCGGTTATGGCGCGACGCCGTCATTGCGCTTCAGCAGCATATTACGCGGGGAGAGCCGCTGCATCAGGCGATGCGGGCGCATCCGCTGTTTACGCCGCTCTGTATGCAGCTGGTGCTGGTCGGGGAAGAGGCTGGTGCGCTGGATACCATGCTGGCGCAGCTAGCGGAGTGGCATGAGGCCCGAACGCTGGCGCTTGCCGATGCGCTCGCCGCCTCGCTGGAGCCAGTAATGATGGTGATTATCGGCGCTATTGTCGGCACGCTGGTGATCGCGATGTATCTGCCGGTATTTGGACTGGGAAACGTGATGCATTAGGGTGCGCGCGGCACCCTAATGCATAGACACCGTTAACGGTTGAAAACGCGGTTTTCCTGCTCGGCAACGCGAATAAAGGTGGTTCGCTTGGTCAGCTCCTTGAGCCGCTCAGCGCCGACATAGGTACAGGCTGAGCGCAAACCGCCAAGAATATCGCGCGCCGTTTCGGCAACCGGACCACGCAGCGGCAGCTTCACCGTTTTGCCTTCCGCTGCACGATACTGCGCGACGCCGCCAACGTGACGCTTCATCGCCGATTCAGAGCTCATGCCATAGAACAGCATAAACTGCTCGCCGTTCTCGTCGATCACCGTTCCCTCGCACTCATCATGCGCGGCGAGCATGCCGCCCAGCATTACGAAATCGGCACCGCCGCCGAATGCCTTGGCGATATCACCCGGCACCGCGCAGCCGCCGTCGCTGACAATCTGACCACCCAAGCCGTGCGCCGCATCCGCACATTCGATAACGGCGGAGAGCTGAGGATAGCCGACGCCCGTTTTGACGCGCGTTGTGCACACTGAGCCTGGACCAATGCCCACCTTAACGATATCCGCGCCGGAAAGGATAAGCTCTTCCACCATCTCGCCAGTGACCACATTGCCTGCGCAAATGGTGCGATCCGGGAAGATTTCACGCGCGCGCTGCAGGAAGGTGACAAAGTGCTCGGAATAGCCGTTAGCCACGTCAATACAGATGAATTTAAGATCGGCGGAGAGCGCCAGAATGGCGGTCAGCTTTTGCAAATCGGCATCGGAGGTGCCCGTCGACACCATAACGTGGTTCAGCACTGCAACAGACGAGCGCTGAATAAAGGCGCGCCACTCTTCGACGCTGTAGTGCTTGTGCACAGCCGTAAGAATATCAAAGCTCGCCAGCGCTTCCGCCATGCTGAAAGTACCGACGGTGTCCATGTTCGCCGCGATCACGGGTACGCCGCTCCAGCTCAGCCCGGAATGCTTAAAGGTAAATTGACGTTCCAGTTCGACTTCAGAGCGGCTTTTCAGCGTGGAGCGTTTAGGACGGATCAGTACATCTTTAAAACCCAGCTTTAAATCTTCTTCAATACGCATAAAAAATGTCCTGGTAAGTGGCAACGAACCGCAGTTCGGGTAGCGCGCACGGCTCCAGTGGCATAATCATACGCGCCATACGCCTGCCGACAAGACTGCGAATTTCACTTTATTTAAGCTACAATCCCATAAATTTAGCTGAGAATTTTCATTGTGATCGCGCACACAGTTCTGCGCTTCGGCTTGCCTGGCTGTGTAGCGCGCCTGAGAGAGTGATATGCCTTATACCGTGGCGCTGACCGGTGGAATCGGCAGTGGAAAGAGCACCATCGCCAATGCTTTTGCGGCGCTTGGCGTACCCATTATCGACGCGGATGTTATTGCGCGCGAAGTGGTCGAGCCAGGCTCGGCGGCGCTACAGAAAATCGCAGAGCGCCACGGCAACGGCATCCTGACGGAAGAAGGTACGCTGAATCGCGCCCGGCTGAGAGACATTATTTTCCGGTCGCCTGATGAAAAAACCTGGCTGAATAATCTGCTTCATCCCCTGATTAACGCCCGCACGCAGCAGCTGAAAGCGCTGACCACAGCGCCCTATGTGCTGTGGGTCGTGCCGCTGCTGGTCGAGAATGGCCTGCAGCGCCAGGCGGATCGCGTACTGGTCGTCGACGTCGATGAAGCGACACAGCTCATGCGCACCATCCAGCGCGACGGCATCGACCGACAGCAGGCGCAAAATATTCTGTCCGCTCAGGCGACGCGCAGCGCGCGCCTCGCCGTAGCCGACGACGTCATCAATAACAGCGGTACGCCCGATGAGGCGCTGCCGCAGGTTGCCGCCCTGCACCAGCGCTATCTGGCGCTGGCGGCAACGCAACAGGATTAACGCCATGAGTACAGTCGTTCTGTTTGAACATCCTTTGAATGAAAAAATGCGCACCTGGTTGCGCGTGGAATTCCTGATCCAGCAGCTGCAGGAAACCGTGCCGATAACCCGTACCGCCTCGGCCCTGGCCTTTTTCCGCATCATCGGCGAGCTGCTGGATATTTTCGAGCGCGGCGATATGCGCACTGAACTCCTGAAAGAGCTGGAGCGTCAGCAGCAAAAACTGCGCGCCTGGGCTGACGTACCCGGCGTTGATATGGCCGTGGTCGATGCGCTGCGCGACCAGCTACGCGCGCAGGCAGTTCAGCTCAACAGTGCGCCGCGTATGGGGCAGCAGCTGCGTGAGGATCGGCTTATCGGGCTGGTGCGTCAACGGCTTAGCATTCCCGGCGGATGCTGTAGTTTCGATCTGCCAGGACTGCATATCTGGCTGCATCAGCCTCAGGAAATGCGCGACAGCCACGTCGCCGCCTGGCTGGAGACGCTGGAGCCGCTGCATCAGAGCCTGGCGATGATTCTGGATCTTATTCGTCAGTCGGGGGCATTCCGCCATCAGACCAGCCTGAACGGTTTTTATCAGGATAATGCGGAGGGTGCGGAACTGCTGCGCCTGCAGCTGCAGCTGGAAGATGCGCTTTACCCCCAGGTTTCCGGCCACAAAAGTCGTTACGCCATCCGTTTCCTGCCGCTGGACAGCGAACATGGCGAAGTACCCGCACGACTCAACTTTGAACTGGCCTGTTGTTAGAGGTAGCTATGCAAAATGAAGTGATTACCGTTCAGTGCCCGCACTGCGGTAGAGATGTAATCTGGGATGAACTGAGCCCGTGGCGCCCATTCTGTAGCAAGCGCTGCCAGCTGATTGACTTAGGCGAATGGGCGGAGGAAGAGAAACGCATTCCCAGCGAGGGCGATCTGAACGACAGCGAGGACTGGAGCGAAGAGCAGCACTGAGAGCAGGGGCGCAGCCCCTGCTGTTAAAGCTCGCCGGCGACCAGACGTGCAATCAGCGTATGGTTAGCTGGCGGGAACTCTTCCGCCACCAGCGCGCTTTGCGCCACCCAGCGCTGCGGCTGCCCTTCACGTCCCCACGGTTCGCCGTTCCAGTCTTCCACCAGAAAGAAGTTCAGCGTAACGCGCAGATCTTCGTAGGTATGATCCGCTGCGCCAATCGCTGTCGCCTGCGTCACGTCAATGCCTGTCTCTTCCAGCAGCTCGCGCTTCAGCGCCTCTTCAGCGCTCTCCCCCGCCTCGATTTTGCCACCGGGGAACTCCCACATATTCGCCATATGCGATGAGGCCGGGCGCTGAGCCAGAAAGATCTGTTTATCGGCGTTACGGATGATGCCAACGGCAACCTGCAGGTGCTTCATAAGGTTTTTCCACGTCAGGTGAGTCAATGTGCGCTGATTCTAAAGCATGGGCGGCGTAATGTTAATCACACTCCGCGGGCAAGAAAAAAGGAGCCGAAGCTCCTTTCTCTTGGCGCCTGTCAGGCCAGTCGGCCATGACACTGCTTATATTTTTTACCGGAGCCGCATGGGCAGGGATCGTTGCGTCCGACTTTACGCTCGCCGCTCTGCGCCGCCAGCGACGCCGCTGCGGCGGCTTCATCATCGACATGGCTGAGCTGCTGCTGCTGCGCCAGACGTTCAGCTTCTTCGCGACGCTGCTGCTCCATCGCTTCGACTTCTTCCGGCATACGAACCTGCACCTTGCTCAGGGTGCTGACCACTTCATACTTCAGCGACTCCAGCATCGCCGCGAACATAGCGAAAGATTCGCGTTTGTACTCCTGCTTCGGATCTTTCTGCGCGTAGCCGCGCAGATGGATGCCCTGACGCAGGTAGTCCATCGCCGCCAGATGCTCTTTCCACAGCGAGTCCAGCGTCTGCAGCATCACGCCTTTTTCGAAGTTGCGCATCATCTCAACGCCGACAACCTCTTCCTTACTGGCGTAGCTCTCACGGGCATGCGTCATGATGCGCTCGCGCAGCGTCTCTTCATGCAGATCCGGCTCTTTATCCAGCCACTCGGCGATCGGCAGATCAAGATCGAAGTCGTTGCGCAGACGCTCTTCAAGACCCGGCACGTCCCACATCTCCTCCAGCGACTGCGGCGGAATGTAGCTGTCGATGGTGGTTTTGAATACGTCCTCGCGAATGCTGTTAATGGTTTCGCTGACGTCGGCGACGTCCAGCAATTCGTTGCGCTGGCTGTAGATAGCGCGACGCTGGTCGTTCGCCACGTCGTCATACTCAAGCAGCTGCTTACGAATATCGAAGTTGCGGCTTTCCACTTTACGCTGCGCGTTGGCGATAGCTTTGGTCACCCACGGGTGCTCAATCGCTTCGCCAGGCTTCATACCCAGTTTACGCATCATATTAGAGACGCGATCCGAGGCGAAAATACGCATCAGCGCATCTTCCATCGACAGATAGAAACGGGAAGAACCGGCGTCGCCCTGACGACCGGCACGGCCGCGCAGCTGGTTGTCGATACGGCGCGATTCATGACGCTCAGTGCCGATAATGTGCAGACCGCCTGAAGCCAGTACCGCATCATGGCGTTGCTGCCACGCGGCTTTGATCGCTTCAATCTGCGCTTCGGTGGGCTCTTCCAGCTCAGCAACTTCCGCATGCCAGCTGCCGCCCAGCATAATGTCGGTACCACGACCCGCCATGTTGGTCGCGATGGTGACCGCGCCCGGCTGACCAGCCTGCGCCACGATGTCCGCTTCACGGGCGTGGAATTTGGCGTTCAGCACGTTGTGCTTGATGCCCGCGCGCGTCAGTTCGTTAGAGACCACTTCCGATTTTTCGATGGAAATCGTACCCACCAGCACCGGCTGGCCATTTGCGGTACGCTCGCGAATATCTTCAATGATCGCGTCGATCTTCTCTTTTTCGGTCATATAGACCAGATCGGGCAGATCTTTACGCACCATCGGACGGTTGGTCGGCACCACAATCGTGTCGAGTTTATAGATGGAGCTGAACTCAAAAGCCTCGGTGTCCGCCGTACCGGTCATACCGGCCAGCTTCTCATAGAGACGGAAGTAGTTCTGGAAGGTGATGGAAGCCAGCGTCTGGTTCTCGTTCTGGATTTCTACGCCTTCTTTGGCTTCAATCGCCTGATGCAGGCCGTCAGACCAGCGGCGGCCCTGCATGGTACGGCCGGTGTGCTCGTCGACGATAACCACTTCACCATCTTTTACGATGTAATCTACGTCGCGCGTAAACAGCGCATGCGCGCGTAAGGCCGCCGTGACGTGATGCATCAGCATAATGTTGGTCGGCGAGTAGAGCGATTCGCCCTCGGCCATAATGTTCTGGCTAACCAGCAGCTCTTCGACTTTGACCAGACCGCGCTCGGTCATATGCGCCTGGCGCGCTTTCTCGTCGACCCAGAAATCGCCTTCACCCTGGAAGTTATCAGAATCTTCTTTCTCCTGACGTACCAGGCTAGGGATGATTTTGTTGACCTTGATATAGAGCTCAGAACTGTCTTCAGCCGGGCCGGAAATAATCAGCGGCGTACGCGCTTCATCGATCAAAATGGAGTCAACTTCGTCCACCAGCGCGTAGTTCAGCTTGCGCTGTACGCGCTCTTCCGGGCTGAACGCCATGTTGTCGCGCAGATAGTCGAAACCATATTCGTTGTTGGTGCCGTAGGTGATATCTGCCGCGTAGGCTTCACGCTTCGCCACAGAAGGCATGCCAGGCAGGTTAATGCCGACGCTCAGGCCAAGGAATTCAAACAGCGGGCGGTTGTTTTCCGCATCGCGCTGCGCCAGATAGTCGTTGACGGTCACGACGTGCACGCCTTTGCCGCTCAGCGCATTGAGATAGGCAGGCAGCGTCGCGGTCAGCGTTTTACCTTCACCGGTACGCATCTCAGCAATACAGCGATCGTTCAGCACCATGCCGCCAATCAGCTGCACGTCAAAGTGGCGCATGCCGAAGACACGCTTACTCGCTTCACGTACCGTTGCGAAAGCTTCCGGGATCAGGCTTTCCAGCGACTCGCCCTTTTTCAGACGCTCACGGAATTCATTGGTTTTCGCTTTCAGCTCATCGTCTGAAAGTTTCTCGAAATCCGGCTCCATCTTGTTGATGACGTCTACCACTTTGCGCATACGGCGCAGAGTACGATCGTTGCTGCTGCCAAATACTTTCGTTAACAGTTTGATTAACATATTAAAAACTTCTCAATTCAGCCGTTTTACACGGGCTGCGATAATGAAAAAGGGTATTTAAATAACGGTTTCAGACAAGCAGCGTAGACGGTCCGGCGCGAATTGCATGCGTTTTGCTGCGCCAGTCGGCCAGCGAAGTGACAGGTACGAGGGCATCACGCGGCGCCTGCGCGACCTGCTGCGACGGCTGACGCAGAGAAGTGTGCGTGGTCAGTAACGCCTGGAGCGAATCGATAAGCGCCAGCTTATGCGCAGCCAGCGGGACAGTATCCGGTGTTTCCGCCTGCGGCGTTAAGGTAAACGAAAGGTGGCGGATAACGGTGCGGATGGCGTGCTGATGCCAGTAATCGATAGTAAAGCTAGGACGTCGCGCCGTTTCCTGCAGCCGGATCAGGTGATCGAAGCGCGCGGCGTTACCGACGAACAGGCTGCTGGAAGAAGATTCTGATGAGGTGTTAAGTTCGGCACTCTGCGCGCAGACAGGCAAACCAAAGCTGGCCGCCACCATCCCCAACAGGAGATGAGGCCAGAAATAGCGTCTGCCTAAGTGTCGCCAGCGTAGAAAAATTCCGATCACAGCTCTTCCATTGCGCATCAACGATCGCGTCGTTGTTGGGGGTTTGCCGCTCGTCTTTGAACAGCGGCGCTCAGCTTTTCAGAGCGCCTGATAGTACCATTAATGTGGGGCGACCACATTAGTGTTTAAAGTCGCTCTGGAAGAAAAGACGCCTGATTGTTCAGCGTTTCAGCAGCATGACATCATTTATTGCGAGGCGTGCCGGAAATCTCAGAGGAGCAAAAAAGACAATAAAAAAGGCTGGCGCCGCTGACCGGAGAGGGGTGTCAGCATAACCAGCCTTTCAACGTTCTGGGGTAATTAAGCCAGAACCAGGTTTGGTGCCTTGAATGCCAGCGGGAGTTCCGCTTCGTCTTCGAAGGTAGCCCATTCCCAGGCTTCCTGTTTCGCCAGGACGGCCTGCAGCAGCTTGTTGTTCAGTGCGTGGCCTGATTTGAACGCGGTAAACGCGCCGATAATATTATGGCCGCACATAAACAGGTCGCCGATTGCATCAAGCATTTTATGACGAACGAATTCGTCTTCAAAACGCAAGCCTTCTTCGTTCAGCACGCGAAAATCGTCGAGGCCGATAGCGCAATCCAGACTACCGCCCAGGCACAGGCCTTTGGATTGCAGGTACTCGATTTCACGCATAAAGCCGAAGGTACGGGCGCGGCTGATCTGACGAACAAAAGAGTCGGCAGAGAAGTTCAGCTGATAGCGCTGAGAGCTGGAGTCGATCGCCGGATGGTTGAAGTCGATAGTGAAATCGAGAGAAAAACCGTTGTACGGCTTAATCTCAGCCCACTTATCGCCATCTTCCACGCGAACAGTCTGCTTAACGCGCACAAATTTCTTCGCGCTGTTCAGCTGTTCAATGCCCGCATCCATCAGCAGATAGATAAAGGGCGCGGCGCTGCCGTCCATGATCGGGATTTCTGGCGCATCCACTTCAACAATGATGTTGTCGATGCCCAGACCGGCCAGCGCGGCGTTCAGATGCTCAACCGTTGAAATACGCACGCCTTCATCATTCACCAGGCAGGTACTCAGCATGGTGTCGCGCACGTATTTTGCATCAGCCGGGAAATCAACCGGTGGATTCAAGTCAGTGCGACGATAGATGACCCCGGTATTAGCCGACGCAGGGCGTAATGTCAGTGTGACTTTCTTGCCGGTATGCAAACCGACGCCAGTCGCCTGAACAATACGTTTTAAAGTCCTTTGTTTGATCATCGTATTATCTCGCAATATTACCCATCCGACCGCTAGTATACTTTACCAGCGGGCGAACACTTTAGCACAAAGAGCGGAGAATCCCAATTCTCAGGTTATTCCTAGTCGGCCTGCTTACGCAGAAACGCTGGAATATCAAGGTAATCGGGCTCTTTGTTTGACTGCGCGCTCTGGTCGTTGACCACTTTCGCTGCCGGTTTTTGCTCCTGCGGCAGCGGCGACATGCCGTGCTGCTGATAGCGATGATCCATGACCGGCTGGCTGGCAGGCTTGTTGGTCACCAGCGTGATTTCAGGACGCTTGTCCATACCGATGCCAGTTGCTACCACGGTAACGCGCAGCTCGTCGTTCATCTCTGGATCCAGCGAGGTACCGATAACCACGGTCGCGTTGTCGGAGGCGAAGGCGCGGATGGTGTTACCCACGGTTTCGAACTCATCCAGACGCAGGTCGAAGCCCGCCGTGATGTTGACCAGCACGCCGCGCGCGCCAGAAAGATCGATATCTTCCAGCAGTGGGCTGGAGATCGCCATTTCTGCCGCTTCTTCCGCACGGTCTTCACCGCAAGCGACGCCGGAGCCCATCATGGCGTAGCCCATTTCGGACATAACGGTGCGCACGTCAGCGAAGTCGACGTTCATCAGGCCCGGACGCGTGATCAGCTCGGCGATGCCCTGTACCGCGCCTTTCAGCACGTCGTTTGCCGCGCCGAAGGCGTCGAGCAGAGAGATGCCGCGACCCAGCACTTTCAGCAGCTTGTCGTTCGGGATAGTGATCAGCGAATCCACATGCTTCGACAGTTCAGCGATGCCCTGCTCGGCAAAAGCCATACGCTTTTTACCTTCGAAGTTGAACGGCTTGGTCACGACCGCAACGGTCAGAATGCCCAGGTCTTTGGCCACTTCCGCGACTACCGGCGCAGCGCCGGTACCGGTACCGCCGCCCATACCGGCAGCGATAAACACCATGTCTGCTCCCTCCAGCGCAGAACGCAGTGCTTCGCGATCTTCTTCAGCCGAGGTACGACCAACTTCCGGATTCGCCCCAGCACCCAGACCTTTGGTGATATTGGTGCCGATCTGGATCGTCTGGCCAACCGCTGTTTTACGCAACGCCTGGGCGTCGGTGTTCACAGCGAAGAATTCTACACCTTCGATACGCTCGCGTACCATGTGCTCTACGGCGTTGCCGCCGCCGCCGCCGACGCCGATGACTTTAATCACCGCGTCATTGGTCAATTCCATCGGTTCAAACATGATTTCTCTCCGTTATGTGCCTGTCGCCTGGAGACCATAAACAGTGCCTGCATGGTCTCCTTTCTAAAATTAAAATTCTTTCTTCAACCAGCTATTAATGCGCTTGAACCAGTTGCCCACCGATGCGCGTTTTTCCGTCTCTGCATCGCCGTTCATATGGGACTCTTTGCCATAGTGCAGCAGCCCCACTGCGGTTGAGTAATAAGGTTCCTGCGCGTAATCCGTCAATCCTGTGATATTGAGCGGCTGTCCAATGCGCACCTGCGTATGAAAAACGCGTTGCGCGCAGGCGGCCAGCCCTTCAATTTGCGCAGCACCTCCGGTCAGCACGATCCCGGCAGCCAGATGATGCTTAACGCCCTGCTGACGCAGTTGTTCCTGTAGCTGCAAAATCTCGTCATTAACCAGATTCAGCAATTCGGTGTATCGCGGCTCGATCACTTCAGCCAGCGTCTGCCGTTGCAGACTGCGCGGCGGTCGTCCGCCAACGCTCGGCACTTCGACGTTTTCGTCTTTGCCGACAATCGAACCCAGCGCGCAACCGTGGCGAACCTTAATCGCCTCTGCGTCTGTCGGCGGCGTGCCGAAAGCATAGGCGATATCGCTGGTGACCACGTTACCTGCATAAGGGATCACTTTAGTGTGACGCAGCGCCCCGCCTGTATAAACAGCGATATCCATTGTACCGCCACCGACGTCGACAACACAGACGCCAAGTTCACGTTCGTCTTCCGTCAACACGGCAAAACTGGACGCCAGGCCGGCAAAAATCAGTTGGTCAACTTTCAGGCCACAACGTTCAACGGCTTTGACGATATTTTTCGCCATATCGTTGTGACATGTGATCAGGTGCACTTTCGCCTGCATGCGCACGCCCGAGAGACCCACCGGATTTTTAATGCCTTCCTGATAATCGATAGCGTATTCCTGAGGAATAACATGCAGGATGCGGTGCTCATCGCGCACGCGCACTGACTTCGCAGTGTGTACGACATTCTCCACATCATCCTGAGTCACTTCCTCTTCGGAAATCGGAACCATCCCGATTTCGTTCTGACAGCTGATATGTTTGCCCGATAAAGCAAGATAGACGGAAGAGATCTGGCAATCCGCCATCAGCTCGGCCTGATCGATGGCGCGCTGTACGCATTTCACCACCGACTCAAGGTCGTTTACGCCGCCTTTATCCATACCGCGAGACGGGCAGCTGCCCACCCCGATAATGTTGACCATGCCATCGGGCAGAATTTCCCCAACCAGGGCGGCAACCTTCGCGGTGCCAATTTCGAGTCCAACTACCAGTTTTCTGTCCGTTGCCTTGATCATTGTTTAGCCTGTGCCTGGTTCTGTTGCTGATTACTGTCCTGGAGCTCTACGGGCTCCGGCGTCCAGCCCACGGCTGCACCCGAGTCGTACCGCAAATCCACATAGCTGATACGCTTGTGCTCGTTCTGCCCTTGCTGCTGCAACGCCGGATAGAGCTCAATAAATCGGTTGAGACGTTTCATGGGTTCGCCGCGTCCCAGTTCGATGCGCACATCGTCGCTGGTGACCAGCTGCCATGACCGCCGCGCCGTCATCGACGCTACCTTCAGGGTAAATTTGTTGGCCTTCAGCACGTCGCTCATGCTGTGGTAACCCGCCAACACCTCTTTTTCACTGCCTTCCGGTCCGTACAGCATCGGCATCGTTTCTTTGCCGATGTGGCTGGCCGGTACGCTGAAGGAGACGCCGTCCGCATCCACCATATGCAGATCGTTCCAGCGCGCCACCGGCACATACTCCACCAGATGGATCTTCAGCTCGTCAGGCCACTGCTTGCGCACGCTGACCTGCTTAATCCACGGCAAACGCTCAATCTGCTGCTGCAGGATGTTGACATCCTGCGACATAAAGGTGCCCGGCGCGCCCAGCGACAAAATCGCCTGGCGAATATCATCGTGCGTGGTGTAGTGGGTTTCGCCCGTCACCACCAGTTTTGAGAGCGGCAGTCGCGACGCGTCGTTCATCCACTTCAGCACGACCAGCCCGCCGAAAATCATAATGCCAATGACCATCAGCAAAAAAACGATGCCGAAAAGTCTGGCCCCGTTGCTGCGCCCCGTGCGCACGCGCTCCTGAGGCTCGCGGTTCCGTGCGTTAAGTGCCGCCTGTGACATATCAGTCGGCCAGCTCCAGAATACGCGCCACCAGCCGGGAGAAGCTCATTCCCGCTTCTCTGGCCGCCATCGGCACCAGGCTGTGGCTGGTCATTCCCGGCGAGGTATTCACCTCCAGCAGCTGGAAATTGCCTTCACCGTCCGCCATAACATCTACGCGTCCCCAGCCGCTACAGCCCAGCGCGCGCCATGCGTCCCATACCAGTTTCTGCAGCTCCGCCTCCCGCTCCGCGCTTAATCCTGCCGGGCAGAAGTATTGAGTATCGTCAGAAATGTATTTTGCTTCATAGTCATAGAACTCGCTGGCGGTCTGAATGCGTATTGAAGGCAGAATGTGATCGCCAATAATGCCGACGGTGTACTCAGCGCCGCTGAGAAAAGCCTCGATTAACACGTTATCGTCATGACGAAAGGCTTCATCCAGCGCCGCAGGCAGCGCTTCCAGCGCGTTGACGCGGCTGATGCCGACGCTTGAGCCTTCGCTGCTCGGCTTGACGAACAGCGGCAGGCCGAGCGCCTCAACGGCGTTGCGCGTTTCCGCGGTCAGACCTGCCTGATACTGCTCGCGCGTCAGCCAGACAAAACGGCCTGACGGTAAACCGCGCCCCTGCCAGAGTAATTTGGTGCGCAGCTTATCCATAGTAATGGCTGACGCCATTACGCCGCTGCCGGTATAGGGCAGCTGCAAAAATTCCAGTACCGCCTGCAGGGTGCCGTCTTCGCCTCCGCGACCGTGCAGCGCAATAAAGGCAGCGTCGAAGCCCTGCTCTTTCAGCGTCAGCACCGAGACTTCGCGCGTGTCGACCGCGTGCGCGTTGATGCCCGCTTCGCGCAGCCCCGCCAGCACTGCCTTGCCCGACATCAGCGAAACCTCGCGCTCCGCCGAGGTGCCGCCCATCAGGACAGCGACTTTATCAGCCATGACGCTCCTCCGCTTTACGCTCCGGCTGCAGCTTGCACTCCGCCAGCTTGCGCGCCACTTTGCCTACGTTACCGGCGCCCTGCACCAGAATCAGATCGTTGCCCGACAGCAGCGGCGCCAGCATTTCCGGCAGCGCGTCATGATCCGGCACCAGTACCGGATCGACCTTGCCGCGGCCGCGAATAGAGCGGCACAGCGCCCGGCTGTCCGCGCCTGGAATCGGCGTTTCGCCCGCCGAATAGACATCCAGCATCAGCAGCACGTCGACCTGCGACAGCACATTGGCGAAATCGTCGAACAGGTCGCGGGTGCGCGTATAACGGTGCGGCTGAAAGACCATTACCAGCTTTTTATCCGGCCAGCCGGCGCGCGCCGCCTTAATTGTGGCGTCAACTTCCGTCGGATGGTGGCCGTAATCATCTACCAGCATCGCGGTGCCCGGGTTGCCATTCACCGGCTCCGTCGGGAATTCGCCCAGCAGGTCGAAGCGACGGCCTGTGCCCTGGAAGCTTTCCAGCGCAGCGAGAATGGCGTCGTCTTCAATGCCCTCTTCGCTCGCTACCGCAACTGCCGCCGCCGCGTTGAGCGCGTTATGGCGGCCAGGGGCGTTCAGCGTCACCTGCAGACGCGGCTTGTCATGACGCACCAGCGTAAAATGCCCCTGCGCGCCGCGCTGCTCATAGTGCTCAATGTGCACGTCAGCGTCGTCGCTGAAACCGTAGGTGGTGATGTGCCGTCCGACCCGAGGGATCAGATCGCGGATCACCACATCATCAATGCACATGACCGCGCGGCCGTAAAACGGCAGGTTGTGCAGAAAATTAATAAAGGTCTGCTTCAGGTTCTCGAAGTCGCCCTGATAGGTGTCCATGTGGTCAGCTTCGATATTGGTCACCACCGCCACCATCGGCTGCAGATGCAGGAAAGAGGCGTCGCTTTCGTCCGCTTCCGCAATCAGGTAACGGCTGCTGCCGAGCCGCGCGTGCGTGCCCGCGGCCTTAACCAGCCCGCCGTTGACGAAGGTCGGATCCAGACCGCCTTCGGCATAGATGCTTGATACCATCGCTGTAGTCGTGGTTTTGCCGTGCGTTCCGGCAATGGCGATGCCATGCCGAAAACGCATCAGCTCCGCCAGCATCTCAGCGCGACGGATAACGGGGATACGCTGTTCGCGCGCCGCGACCAGTTCCGGGTTGTCCTGCGCCACCGCGCTGGAGACCACCACCACGCTGGCGTCGGTGACGTTCTCCGGGCGATGGTTGAAATAAATGATGGCGCCCAGCGCCGCCAGATGCTGCGTCACCGCGTTCGGCGCCAGATCGGAGCCGCTAATATGGTAACCCTCGTTCGCCAACACTTCGGCAATACCGCCCATGCCGGCACCGCCGATGCCGACAAAGTGAATGTGCCGGACGCGACGCATCTCGGGCACAATGGAGCGCAGTTTTGCCAGTTGTTGTGTATTCATCGTTCTCAGTTACCTGTCATCTTTATCTGTGCCTGTTGCGGCACCGGCCAGCTACGCTGACCCGATTTATCACTTCGCGGCGCGCGCCACTTCTTGCGCAACCCGTTCGGTTGCATCGGGGATCGCCACCTGACGGGCTTTTTCCGCCATGTTCAATAGTGTGGGGCGATCCCAGTGGCGCAGCGTCTCCGCCACGGCATCCGCGGTAAACTGCGGCTGCTCAAAAATTTTGGCTGCGCCCGCTTTTTCCAGCGGCAACGCATTCCAGTACTGCTGACGATCTTTATGCTGAAAGGGCACGAAAATCGCCGGTAAACCCGCTGCGGCGATTTCGCTGACGGTCAGCGCGCCGGAGCGGCAAACTACCACATCCGCCCAGGCGTAGGCGGCCGCCATATCATCAATAAATTCCGTAACCTTATGCTGCGTCTGGCCGACCTGCTGATAGGCCTTAAGCACATCCTGCAGCGCCCCTTTACCGGTCTGGTGCCACAGCGTGATCGTGTCGCCCAGCGCGCCCGCGACCTGCGGCAGCGTCTGGTTCAGCACGCGCGCGCCCTGGCTGCCGCCGACCACCAGCACGCGGACCGGGCCGCTGCGGTTAGCCAGACGGTGCTCCGGCAGCGGCAGCGCCAGCACATCGGTACGTACCGGGTTGCCGACGACGTCCGCATGCGGAAAGGCGCCGGGAAACGCCTGCATCACTTTGCTGGCGATCTTCGCCAGCCACTTGTTGGTCAGCCCGGCGATGCCGTTCTGCTCATGCAGCACCACCGGGATACCGCAGCTCCAGGCGGCGAGGCCGCCGGGACCTGAGACGTAACCGCCCATGCCCAGCACCACATTCGGCTTCCACGCCCGCATAATGGCGCGCGCCTGACGCCAGGCGTTGAAAATACGCATCGGCGCCAGCAGCAACGCTTTCAGCCCCTTGCCGCGCAGGCCGCTGATGCGGATAAAATCAATCTCAATACCGTGTTTCGGCACCAGATCCGCTTCCATTCTGTCGGCCGTACCGAGCCAGCGAACCTGCCACCCCTGTTCCATCAGATGATGGGCGACGGCCAGACCGGGGAAGACATGCCCGCCGGTTCCGCCCGCCATCACCATCAAACGCTTCCCACTCATCGGGCACCTCGGGTAAACGCCTGCGCTTTGGTCAGGCGCGTTTCATAATCAATACGCAGCAAAAACACGATCGCGGTCGACATAATCAGCAGGCTGGAGCCGCCGTAGCTGATTAACGGCAGCGTCAGACCTTTCGTCGGCAGCATGCCCGCTGCCGCGCCGACGTTTACCAGCGCCTGGAAGCTGAACCACACGCCGATCGAGCAGGCCAGAAAGCCGGAAAAACGTTGATCGATCTCCAGCGCGCGGCGGCCAATCGACATCGCACGAAAAGCGACGAAGAATACCATCAACAACGCTAAAACCACACCGATATAACCCAGCTCCTCGCCGATGATGGAGAAGATAAAGTCGGTATGCGCTTCCGGCAGATATTCCAGCTTTTGCACCGAATTACCGAGCCCCTGTCCCCAGAACTCGCCGCGGCCAAACGCCATCAGCGACTGCGTCAGCTGATAACCGCTGCCGAAGGGATCTTCCCAGGGGTTCCAGAAGGAAGTCACGCGACGCATGCGGTAGGGCTCGGCGATAATCAGCAGCACCACGGCGAAAATGCCGGAGCCGATAATCGCCAGGAACTGCCACAGCTTCGCGCCCGCCAGGAAGAGCATCGCCAGCGTGGTGACGAACAGCACGACCACGGTGCCGAGGTCAGGCTGCGCCAGCAGCAGCACCGCCAGCACCACCATCACGCCCATCGGTTTGCAGAAGCCCCAGAAGTTATTTCGCACTTCCTCGACCTTACGCACCAGATAGCTGGCGAGATAGCAGAACAGCGACAGCTTCGACAGCTCCGCGGGCTGAATACGCAGCGGACCCAGAGCGATCCAGCGAGACGCGCCGTTCACCGAGCTGCCCACGACCAGCACGATAAGCAGCATCACTACCGAAGCCAGCAGCATGGCGTTGCTGTAGCGCTGCCAGAAATCCATCGGCACGCGTAGCGTGACCAGCGCGATGCCGAGACCCAGCGCAATATAGAACGCGTCGCGCTTGGCGAAGTAAAAGGGATCGTCGTTCAGACGCTGACCGACCGGCATAGAAGCCGAGGTCACCATCACAAAGCCCACAATCGCCAGGCCGAAGGTCAGCCACAGCAGCGTGCGGTCATAGAGCACCAGCGCGGAGTCGTCGCTTTCGCGCGCGCCCATTACCCAGTCTTTCAGTCGGCTGCCGACAAAAGCAAAAAGTCCGATTATCAGTCCGGCGCCAGGAATACGCATCAGCCTAACTCCTTCGCCAGTTGCGCGAAGCGGTCGCCACGCTGCTCGAAATTACGGAACTGATCGAGGCTGGCGCAGGCTGGCGAGAGCAACACCATATCGCCAGGCTGCAGCTGCGGCGCAATCTGCTCCATCGCCTGCTGCATCGTCTCGGTGCGCACGGCGTTGTCAGGGCGCAGCGCAGCCAGCGCGTCGCCATCGCGGCCAAAGCAGTAGAGATGAACCTTCTCGTCCTGCACGTAGCGCGCCAGCGGGGAAAAATCGGCCGATTTGCCGTCGCCGCCCAGCAGCAGCCAGAGTCGGCCTTTAACCTGCAGACCGTTAAGCGCCGCCTCGGTGCTGCCGACGTTGGTGGCTTTAGAGTCGTTGATCCAGCGCACGCCCTTCGCCTCATGCACCAGCTGAAAGCGATGCGCCAGCCCGCTAAAGCTGGTCAGCGCCGCCAGGCTGGAAGCGCGAGGCAGGCCCACGGCATCCGCCAGCGCCAGCGCCGCCAGCGCATTGGTATAGTTGTGCTGCCCCACCAGTTTCATCTCGTCGGTGTTGAGCACTTTTTCGCCCTTCACGCGCAGCCAGGTCGCGCCCTGCTGGCGGTTAAGGTGATAGTCGCCGAAGTCGATGCCGAAACTGACGCAGCGCGCATCGGCGCCGCGCACCGGCATCGTCATCGCATCGTCAGCGTTGACTACGCATACTCGCGCATTTTCATAGATACGCAGCTTCGCGGCGCGATACTGCTGCATGCCGAGCGGATAGCGATCCATATGATCTTCGGTGACGTTAAGAATGGTCGCCGCCGCGGCCTTCAGGCTGAACGTGGTCTCCAGCTGAAAGCTGGAAAGCTCCAGCACATAGAGCTGCGCGGGCGACTTCAGCAGCGACAGCGCCGGCAGGCCGATATTGCCGCCGACACCAACCTGCCAGCCAGCGGCCCGCGCCATTTCGCCAACCAGCGTGGTGACGGTGCTTTTGCCGTTGGAACCGGTGATCGCGACGATCGGCGCCTGCGCTTCGCGGCAGAAAAGCTCAATATCGCCGACGATCTCAACGCCCGCATCTGCCGCCTCGCTGAGCGCCGGATGCGCCAGCGCGATGCCTGGGCTCGCGACGATAAGATCCGCCGCCAGCAGCCAGTCGCTGTTCAACCCGCCGGTATAGCGCTCTACCTGCTCAGGCAGCTTGTCGAGTCCCGGCGGCGACACACGGGTATCCATCACGCGCGGCGTTACGCCTTGCGCTAAAAAGAAATCAACACAGGAGAGCCCGGTCAGGCCCAGCCCGATAATGACGACTTTTCTGCCCCGATAGTCAGCCATAATTAACGTACCTTCAGCGTGGCCAGGCCAATAAGCACCAGCATCAGCGAGATGATCCAGAAGCGCACGATCACGCGCGGTTCCGGCCAGCCTTTCAGTTCATAGTGATGATGAATCGGTGCCATGCGGAAAATGCGCTGTCCGCGTAGCTTGAACGATCCTACCTGCAGGATCACAGAGAGCGTCTCGACCACAAACACGCCGCCCATAATCACCAGCAAAAACTCCTGACGCAGCAGCACAGCCAGCGTGCCGAGCGCGCCGCCCAGCGCCAGCGAACCCACGTCGCCCATAAAGACCTGCGCCGGATAGGTGTTGAACCACAAGAAGCCCAGCCCTGCCCCGACGATAGCGGTACAGACGATCACCAGCTCGCCCGCATGGCGTAAATAGGGAATATGAAGATACTCAGCGAACTTAACGTTGCCGGTCGCCCAGGCCACCAGCGCGAACCCTGCCGCGACGAATACGGTCGGCATAATTGCCAGCCCGTCCAGGCCGTCGGTCAGGTTAACGGCGTTGCCGGTGCCGACGATAACGAAGTAGGCGAGCACCACGTAGAACAGGCCAAGCTGGGGCATGATATCTTTGAAGAAAGGCACCACCAGCTGCGTCGCGGGCGTCCCTTTACCGGCGGCGTAGAGCGCAAACGCCACGCCCAGCGAAATCACCGACATCCAGAAATATTTCCAGCGCGCGATCAGGCCCTTCGTGTCCTTACGCACCACTTTGCGATAGTCATCGACAAAGCCGATGATGCCAAAGCCCACCAGCACCACCAGTACGCACCAGACATAGGGATTCGAAGGATAAGCCCACATCAGCACCGAAACGGTGATCGAGGTGAGGATCATAATCCCGCCCATGGTCGGCGTACCGCGCTTGCTGAAGTGCGATTCCGGACCGTCGTTGCGCACTACCTGGCCGATTTGCAGCTTTTGCAGCCAGGCAATCAGGCGAGGCCCCATCCATAAAGAGATAAATAAAGCGGTCAGCAGGCTGACAATGGCGCGAAACGTCAGATACGAAAAGACGTTGAAGCCGGAATAAAAAGCGACCAGATGCTCGGCCAGCCAGACTAACATGTTCCCATCTCCTGTAGGTTCTGCACGACCTGCTCCATGGCAGCACTACGCGAACCCTTAATCAAAACGGTTAATTCCCGATGTTCGGACAACAGCGTCCGTAAACGTTCAGTCAGCGCGGTTTTTGTGTCGAAATGTTCGCCAACCCCACTGCTTTCACTAATGTGCGCGCTCAGCGCGCCAACGCTCAGCACGCGATCGATGCCTGCGGCTTTCGCCGCCAGCCCGACCTCGCGATGGCACTGCTCCGCCTCTTCGCCCAGCTCCGCCATATCGCCTACTACCATTACGCGGTAGCCGGGCATCTCGCCCAGCACCTGCGCGGCGGCCGTCATCGAGCCGACATTGGCGTTATAGCTGTCGTCGAGCAGCAGCTGCGTCTCGGAGAGACGAATCGGGAACAGGCGGCCAGGCACGGCCTGCAGGCTTTTCAGCCCGCTCTGAATGGCACTAAGCGGCGCGTCGACCGACAGCGCCAGCGCGGCGGCAGCCAGCGCGTTAGCGATGTTATGACGACCCGGCAGCGGCAGCGTGACATCGATGTCGCCGCGCGGCGTTTGCATGGTGAAGTGAGTGCCGTCCACGGTCAGACGGATATCGCGCGCGGTAAAATCGCTGTCGGCCGCCTGCGGCGAGAAGCGCCATACGCGCTTGCCGTGCAGGTTCGCCTGCCAGTGCGGCCAGTCGTTGCTGTCGGCGTTCAGAATGGCGGTGCCGTTCGCGGGCAGACCGTTGAAGATCTCCCCTTTCGCCTTCGCTACGCCCGCCAGCGAACCGAAGCCCTCCAGATGTGCCGCCGCCAGGTTATTCACCAGCGCGCTCTCAGGACGCGTCAGTTCGGTGGTATAGGCGATTTCACCCTGGTGATTCGCGCCCAGTTCGATAACCGCATACTGATGCTGCTCTGTCAGGCGCAGCAGCGTCATCGGCACGCCGAAATCGTTATTCAGGTTACCCGCGGTATAAAGCGTTTCGCCGCATTCGCGCAGGATGGAGGCGGTCATCTCTTTGACCGAGGTTTTGCCGGACGAACCGGTGAGCGCGACTACACGCGCTTTCGATTGCTGACGCACCCAGGCGGCCAGTTTGCCGAACGCAATGCGCGTGTCAGCGACCACGACCTGCGGCACGGAGACGTGTAAATACTTACTCACTAACAGCGCCTGCGCACCGCTGGCGATGGCGTCAGCGGCAAAGTCATGCGCGTCGAAGCGTTCACCGACCAGCGCCACAAACAGGCTGCCCGGCGTTACTTTGCGCGTATCGGTAGTGACGTCGTTAAGCGTAAGATCGTTGCCGTGAAGCGTGCCGCCGCTGATCTCAGCCAGAGTGGTAAGGGAAACCGGGATCATGCCGTCACTCCTAATAACGCAGCAACCGTGGCGCGGTCGGAGTAATCCAGACGGCGATTCCCCACGATTTGATAATCTTCATGACCTTTACCCGCCACCAGCACGATGTCGTCAGGCTGCGCCTGCAAAACAGCGTTAGTGACCGCTTGCGCACGTCCAGCCACGACGCGCGCGCGATGCGGTTCGAGCAGGCCGGTCAAAATGTCGTTAACGATGGCCTGTGGATCTTCGCTGCGGGGATTGTCGTCGGTAATCACCACAACATCCGCGAACTGCTCGGCGATCGCGCCCATCAGGGGACGCTTGCCTTTATCGCGATCGCCGCCGCAGCCAAACAGGCACCACAGCTTGCCTTTGCAGTGCAGGCGCGCAGCCTCCAGCGCTTTTTCCAGCGCGTCCGGCGTATGGGCGTAATCCACCACGACGGTCGGTTTGCCTGGCGCGCTGAAAACCTCCATGCGACCGCAAACCGGCTGAAGCTGTGGCGCGGTCCGCACCAGATCGGCGAGCGGGTAATCAAGCGCCAGCAGCGTAGCGAAAGCCAGCAGCAGATTGCTGACGTTAAACGCGCCCATCAGTCGGCTGTCAATTTCGCCTTCGCCCCAGCTTGAGCTGAAGCGGATATGGGCGCCGTTATCGTGATACTTCACCTCTTCGGCTTTCACCCAGCGACCGTGGCAGCCCGGCTGTAAATTATCTTCCATGGTGACGGCGACGGCGTCCGGCAGCGTTGCCAGCCAGCGGCGTCCGGCTTCGTCATCGGCGTTAAGGATCATTTCGCCAACCTGATGGTCGGTAAAAAGCAGCTTCTTAGCCGATTCGTAGGTCTGCATATCGCCGTGGTAGTCAAGATGATCGCGGCTGAGGTTGGTAAAGACCGCAGCGGCGAACGGCAGCGCGGCAACGCGATGCTGCACCAGACCGTGCGAGGAGACCTCCATTGCGGTCAGCGTCGCGCCCTGCTGCGCCAGATCCCGTAAGAGATGCTGCACCTCAACGGCCGATCCGGTCGTGTTCTCCGCGGCGGTCAGCTGCCCGAGCAGGCCATTGCCGACCGTGCCCATCACCGCGCCGGTTTCACCCAGCCGTTGCGCCCATTGCGCCAGCAGCTGCGTGGTGGTGGTTTTGCCATTGGTGCCGGTCACGCCTATCAGCTTCTGCTTTTCGCCCGGCTGACCATAAAAACGCCCCGCCAGCGCGGAGAGGCGCTGCGGCAGCTGCGCCAGATAAATCACCGGCACGCCATGCATCTCACGAATATCGCCATCGCTGGCTTCGCCTTCAGCTTCCGCGATCACGGCGGCAACGCCCTGCGCGATCGCCTGCGGAATAAAACGCCGTCCGTCGGCGTGGTGGCCTGCGACGGCCACAAACAGATCGCCGGAGGCCGCTTTGCGGCTGTCCAGTGTCATGTCACCCAGGGGACGCGCCGGCGCGCCTGGCACCCACGGGCCCAGCAAGTCGCGCAGGTTACGATCTGTCACTTTTTCCCTCACTTCTGTTAGTCACCAGCTCGTTTTTGTCATTGGTCGGTAACGCGTCCGGCTCGATATTCATGGTGCGTAAAACCCCGCCCATAATGGCACCGAACACCGGCGCGGAGACCGCACCACCGTAATATTTACCGGCCTGGGGATCGTTGATCACCACCACCAGCGCAAAACGAGGATGACTGGCAGGCGCGACGCCTGCGGTGTAAGCAATATATTTGTTAACGTAACGGCCATCCGGTCCGACTTTTTTCGCGGTACCGGTTTTAATCGCGATGCGGTAGCCTTTAATCGCCGCTTTCACGCCGCCGCCGCCCGGCAGCGCGACGCTTTCCATCATATGAACCACGGTTTTCACCAGCGATTCCGGGAAGACGCGCTCACCCGCCACAGGCGGATCGACTTTAGTAATCGACAGCGGTCGAAAGATGCCGTAGCTGCCGATCGTTGCGTAGACACGCGCTAACTGTAACGGGGTTACCATTAGCCCGTAGCCGAAAGAGAAGGTGGCCCTCTCTATGTCAGACCACCGTTGTTTTTGAGGGTATAAGCCACTACTTTCCCCGACCAGCCCCAAATTGGTCGGTTTACCCAGGCCAAAGCGCGCGTAAGTATCTACAAGCGCTGAGGAGGGCATCGCTAACGCCAGTCGTGAAACACCGACGTTACTCGACTTCTGCAAAACCCCGGTAAGGGTCAGTTCGTTGTATCGCGCCACGTCTTTGATTTCATGACCATTAACGCGATACGGCACGGTATTAAGCACGCTGTTTTCCCGCACCACGCCGCGCTGCAGCGCCGTCATCACCACCATCGGCTTAACGGTCGAACCCGGCTCGAAAATATCGGTGATGGCGCGGTTGCGCATGATCTCTTTCGGCGTGTTACCGAGGTTATTAGGGTTGTAAGCCGGGCTGTTCGCCATCGCCAGCACTTCGCCGGTATTAACCTCGACCAGCACGGCGGAGCCAGATTCAGCTTTATTGAACGCGACGGCATTATTGAGCTCGCGGTAAACCAGCGCCTGCAGACGTTCGTCAATGCTGAGCGTCAGGTTATGGGCGGCGCGGCTGTCTACCGATGAGATATCTTCAATGACGCGGCCGTTGCGATCTTTACGCACCGTTCGCTCGCCAGGCGCGCCGGTCAGCCACTTATCGAAGCTCTTTTCGATGCCTTCGATGCCCTGCCCGTCAATATTGGTAAAGCCGATCAGATGAGACGTCACCTGACCGGCGGGATAGTAGCGACGTGACTCTTCACGCAGATGGATGCCAGGCAGTTTGAGCTTTTTGATGTAGTCGCTGATGGCGGGATTGACCTGACGCGCCAGATAGATGAAGCGTCCTTTGGGATTGGCGTTGACGCGCGTCGCCAGCTGATCGAGCGGAATCGAGAGCGCGTCGGCAAGCGCCTTCCAGCGGCTGTCGAGGGTCACGCCGCCCGCGTCGTGCAGCTCTTTGGGATCGGCCCAGATGGCGTTGACCGGCACGCTGACCGCCAGCGGACGACCGGCGCGATCGCTGATCATGCCGCGCGCGGTGGGGATAGCCTGTACGCGCAAGGAGCGCAGATCGCCCTCTTTCACCAGCTTATCCGGCTTGATGACCTGCAGCCAGGCGACGCGAGACAACAAGCCGAACAGCGCCAGTAAAATACAGCCGCACAGCAACGCAAAACGCCAGCTTACAAAGCTGGCTTTATCTTCCTGTTTTTTCAACTTCAGCGTTTTGCTTGCGCCGCTCATGGCGATTTAGCGTTCCTTATTTCTGTACCACAATGTTTTCCTGAGAGGGATCGACATGCTGTAGCTGCAGTTTCTCGGTAGCGATACGCTCCACCCGACTGTGATCGCCCAGCGCGTTCTCCTCAAGGATCAGGTTACGCCATTCAATGTCGAGCGCGTCGCGCTCTAATACCAGCTGCTCGCGCTGCGCGGTCAGCAGACGCGTTTTGTGCGTCGTCGTCACCACCATGATGGCCGACACCAATACGGCGATAAGCAAAATCACCGGGATTTTGCCGAATCGCAGCAGATCGCCGCCGATAACCCCGGGCAGGCTGTGGCGTTCGTTGCCGATCATGCGTCGGTTCTCTCCGCGATACGCAGAACCGAACTGCGCGCGCGTGGATTGTCCGCCACTTCCGCTTCACCCGGCGTCATTTTGCCGAGCAGCTTAAGCTGACGTCCGCCCAGCGCCTTAAGCTGCGCTTCGGTCATCGGAAGCCCTGCTGGCACCTGCGGACCGCGACTCTGATCGCGCATAAAACGCTTTACCAGGCGATCTTCCAGCGAGTGGAAGCTGATAATGGAGAGACGCCCCTCAGGTGCCAGCACCGTTAACGCGCCTTTCAGCGCCTTTTCGATCTCTTCCAGCTCGCTGTTGATCCAGATACGTATCGCCTGAAAGCTGCGCGTCGCTGGATGTTTAAACTTATCTTTCACCGGCGTCGCCGCCGCGATGACTTCGGCCAGCTCTTTGGTGCGCGTCATTGGCTGCTCGCGGTTACGCTCCACGATGGCGCGCGCGATACGTTTAGCAAAACGCTCCTCGCCGTAGGTCTTCAGCACAAAGGCGATATCCGCTTCTTCGGCCTGTAACAGCCACTCAGCGGCGGAATGCCCGCGCGTCGGGTCCATTCGCATGTCCAGCGGCCCATCACGCATAAAAGAGAAACCGCGTTCGGCGTCATCCAGCTGCGGCGACGACACGCCAAGATCAAGCAGGATGCCGTCAATTTTGCCGCTTAACTCCAGCGCTTCGACATACTCGGCCAGCTCGGAGAACGGGCCATGCACAATGGAAAAGCGCGGATCGGCGATTTCAGCAGCTGCAGCGATAGCTTGCGGGTCGCGATCGATGGCGATAAGCCGTCCCTGCGCGCCCAGCTGCGACAGAATCAATCGTGAATGTCCGCCGCGACCAAAGGTGCCGTCGATGTAGATGCCGTCTTCCCTGATGTTGAGGCCGTTAACCGCCTCGTCCAGTAGCACCGTGGTATGTTTAAAATTTTCCTGCATAGCTATAGCGACAAGTCCTGCAACCGCTCAGATAACGGTTCCTGAGCCGACTGTTCTGCGTCAATGTCATCCTTAACTTGTTGATACCAGGTCTGTTCATCCCACAGTTCAAACTTATTGAACTGGCCGACCAGCATCACTTCTTTTGTCAGGCCCGCGTGCTGCCGAAGCGTATTCGCCAGCAGTAAACGGCCTGCATTGTCCATCTGACACTCACTGGCATGGCCCAGCAGCAGACGCTGTACGCGTCGCTCAACGGGGTTCATGCTGGATAAGCGAGACAGCTTTTTTTCGATGATTTCCCATTCGGGCAAGGTATAAAGCAACAGGCAGGGCTGATGAAGGTCGATGGTGCACACCATCTGCCCTTGAGATTCCCCGATCAGCGTGTCGCGATAGCGCACAGGTACGGCCAGTCGCCCCTTGCTGTCGAGATTGACTAACGTTGCCCCACGGAACATGCCAGTCTTCCCCTCAGCTCCCCGTTTTCACCACTTTACCCCACTTTTTACCACGCCACGAGTTTACGGAGGCGATGAAATCGTTGTCAAGCCGAAGCGCGGCGGGAATATAACTATTTACAGGGGGGAATTTCGCTGATTGAAAAGCGACAAAGGGGTCAAAAGGTCAATTTTAAAAATTAACCTGATGAATAGTGGAATAAAAACCATAGTGCCTAAAAAAATGATTAAAAATAAACCTGATGGTCTGCGCTAATATTCTTCACTGTTTCTGAGACAGGGGCTGCATTTTAGGGGATTTCTGAAAGCGGCCACACCCGCCCCAGGCACGGCGGGAGGGGTTGTCAGCCCGAAGAAATGGACAATTAACAATCACATCGCCGCTAATTTGTTAGATGAGGTGTCGCAGATTTACGCTTTTTTACCCTAAAAATTGACGAATATTAATACATAAAAATTTAAGGGCAGCGGTATTGCTGCCCGTCGGCTATTTAATTTTGCGATTTAGCTGCCCACGGCGAAATAAATTTCGCCGAATACGCGTTAATCCCGGTTTCGGTTTTCTCGGCTCATCAAGCGAAGCCAGAACTAACTCCAGCACGCGCTCCGCAACATCGCGATGACGCTGTCCTACGGCCAGCACCGGACAGTCCAGAAAGTCCAGTAATTCGTGGTCGCCAAAGGTCGCGATAGCGAGGTCGGTCGGCAGCCGCCCGTCACGTTTTAACGTCACGTCCATAACGCCCTGCAGCAGGCCGAACGAGGTGGTGAAAAGCGCCTCTGGCATATCATGCTCGTCAAGATACTTCTCAAACAGCGCGGCCGCCGCCGTACGCTCGAAGCTGTTGCAGTAGATATAGTCGATGGGTCGTGGATCCTCTTTCCAGGCATCGCGGAACCCCATTTCGCGTAAAAAGCTGACGGAAAGCTCCGGCAGCGCGCCGAGGAACAGGACGTTTTTTACCGGCAGCTGACGCAATTCAGCCGCCAGGGCAAAAGCGTCGTCCTGATCGGCGCCGACGACGCTGGTGAAATGCTCGCGATCCAGCGCGCGGTCCAGCGCGATAATCGGCAGCGGATCGTTGATCCAGCGCTGATAAAAGGGATGCTCAGGCGGCAAAGAGGTAGAAACGATAATCGCATCAACCTGACGCTGCAGCAGATGTTCGATACAGCGCATTTCATTGTCGGGCTGATCTTCTGAACAGGCGATCAGCAGCTGATAGCCGCGTTGACGCGCCTGACGCTCCAGATAATTGGCGATGCGGGTGTAGCTGGTATTCTCCAGGTCGGGGATCACCAGGCCGATAGAACGCGTGCGGCCGGCGCGCAGGCCCGCCGCCACTGCATTAGGGTGATAGTTATGCTCACGCACGACCGCCATCACTTTCTCGACGGTTTTTTCGCTGACACGATACTGCCGCGCTTTGCCATTGATGACATAACTGGCCGTGGTGCGCGACACGCCCGCCAGACGCGCGATTTCATCCAGTTTCACGATAACTCCATACTTCACGGCGAGCCGCGTTGCGACAGATGTCCGCAACTAAGCTAAGGGTAACTCGTTTGTAACATCTAACAGCAGAACTCCGCGCTGAGCAACCGCTTTTCTTAGCGATCCCTGTTTAGCGCATAAAATAAAAAAACCCGGCATTACGCCGGGTTAGAGACAGTAACCTGTTGTGATTAACGCATAATGCGATCGCCGCGCGACACGCCGACGATGCCGGAACGCGCCACTTCGACAATCTCAGCGACTTCGCGCACGGTATTGAGAAAGGCGTCGAGCTTATCGCTGGTGCCCGCAAGCTGAACCGTGTACAGCGTCGGCGTCACGTCGACAATCTGACCGCGGAAGATTTCGGCGCTGCGCTTTACTTCTTCGCGGCCGTAACCGGTGGCCTGCAGCTTCACCAGCATGATCTCGCGTTCGACGTAGGCGCCCTGCCCCAGCTCGCTGACGCGCAGCACGTCCACCAGCTTATGCAGCTGCTTTTCAATCTGTTCCAGCACCTTCTCGTCACCGACGGTTTGAATGGTCATACGCGACAGCGTTGGGTCGTCAGTCGGCGCGACGGTCAGGCTTTCGATGTTGTAGCCGCGCTGAGAAAAGAGGCCCACCACGCGCGACAATGCGCCGGATTCATTCTCCAGCAGAACCGATAAAATACGACGCATAATTATGTTCTCTCCGTTTTGCTCAGCCACATCTCATCCATCGCCCCGCCGCGGATCTGCATCGGGTACACATGCTCGCTGCCGTCGACGGTGACGTCGACAAATACCAGGCGGCCCTTCGCCAGCGTATCCAGCGCCAGCTGCAGTTTCTCTTCCAGTTCGGAAGGATGCTGAATGGCGATGCCGACGTGACCATAGGCCTCAGCCAGACGCACAAAGTCCGGCAGCGACTCCATATAAGATTGCGAATGGCGGCCTGAATAGATCATATCCTGCCACTGTTTCACCATGCCGAGGACACGGTTATTCAGGCTCAGCACCAGCACCGGCAGATCGTACTGCAGCGCGGTGGAGAGCTCCTGAATATTCATCTGAATGCTGCCGTCGCCGGTCACGCAAATCACCGTTTCCTCTGGCAGCGCCATTTTGACGCCCAGCGCGGCTGGCAGACCGAAGCCCATGGTGCCGAGTCCGCCTGAGTTGATCCAGCGACGCGGTTTATCAAAGGGATAGTAAAGCGCCGCGAACATCTGATGCTGGCCGACATCCGAGGTGACGTAAGCGTCGCCGTTGGTCAGGCGCCAGATCGTCTCGATCACCGCCTGCGGTTTAATCGCGTCGCTGCTGCGATCGAACGCCAGACATTTACGGCTGCGCCAGCCTTCAATGCTCTGCCACCAGTCGCGCAGGCTGTCGAACTCCTGCTTCGTTTCGCTCTGCGCCAGCAGCTCCAGCATCTGCTGCAGCGTCTGCTTCGCATCGCCAACGATAGGGATATCCGCCGCCACGGTTTTCGAAATCGAGGTAGGATCGATGTCGATATGTAGCACCGTCGCGTTCGGGCAATATTTAGCCAGATTATTGGTGGTGCGATCGTCAAAGCGCACGCCGACGGCAAAGATCAGATCGGCGTTATGCATCGTCATGTTGGCTTCATAGGTGCCGTGCATGCCGAGCATACCCACTGCCTGACGGTGCGTGCCGGGAAACGCGCCCAGCCCCATCAGCGACGTAGTGACCGGAATATTCAGCTTTTCCGCAAGCTGCAGCAGCTCCGCTTCGCACGCTGAGGTAATCGCGCCGCCGCCAGCGTAAATAACCGGTTTGTGCGCGGCGAGCAGCGTGTTTAAAGCGCGTTTGATCTGCCCTTTGTGCCCCTGAATGGTCGGGTTGTAGGAGCGCATGCTCACCGATTCCGGATAAACGTAAGGCAGTTTATTGGCCGGGTTCAGAATGTCCTTCGGCAGATCGATAACGACCGGGCCTGGACGCCCGCTGGCTGCCAGCCAGAAGGCTTTTTTCAGCACGGTAGGGATCTCTTCGGTGCTTTTCACCAGAAAGCTGTGCTTCACCACCGGACGGGAAATCCCCACCATGTCGCACTCCTGAAAGGCGTCGTAGCCAATCAGCGAGGAAGGCACCTGACCCGACAGGATCACCAGCGGGATCGAATCCATATAGGCGGTGGCGATACCGGTTATCGCATTGGTTGCGCCGGGACCCGACGTCACCAGCACCACACCGACTTCGCCTGTGGCGCGCGCCAGGCCGTCCGCCATATGCACCGCGCCCTGCTCATGGCGCACCAGTATGTGATCAATTCCGCCGACGGTTTGCAGCGCGTCATAAATATCCAGCACCGCGCCGCCCGGATAACCGAACACCTGTTTTACGCCCTGATCGATCAACGAACGGACGACCATCTCGGCTCCTGACAACATCTCCATTTTCTGCCTCCAGGCTTGAGGAACTGAATCCACTGACGCTCGCTGTTCCAGCGCGCCACTGGCATCCTGCCCCAGTTTCGCCAGTTAAGATCAAAACCTTATGTTTATGCGCAGACGCCGGAATTCGTTTCCGACATCCAGATACAGAGAAATCTGCTTGGTTGATTGTTTTAAGAGTTGGTCGATTACCATAACCGTAGAAAACCCGGCAGGCAAACGTCAGACTCCGCGCTTATCGTTAAGCGGGCTTTAAAGCCTCTGCGCGATAAGTTGACCGCGCGCGGAATTATCTAATTCACCGGAAGTTAGGCAGAAGAAAATGCTGGAGACCAATTCATTTCCAGCGGGTTATAAGAAATAACAAAAAAATAATTCCGTATCCTTTAGCCCACAATTTTCCTGTAAAATTCATTTCTGGCGTTATTAACTCTTAAATAAAGCCGACGCGCGACAATATGCTGCCCCACAGCGGTAAAATAATTTTGGGCAGCAGGCGACAAATAATCAGCAAAAAAGATAACTTTCAAAGAGTTAAAATAAACATCTCCTGTCATAAAGGCCGATTTACGCCCTGTTTTTTCAGGGATTACCAGTTCCACTAAGCTGGCGGTAAATCGCAGGATATTTTCCTTAGCGCGCATTGAAAATACCCTTTTGCTTATGGTTGACATCCCGACCTGATTCCAGTACCAATATGTGCAGCACAAAATTTACGAGGTTCGAATCCATGTTTCATTCATTCCGCCTACTCGGTCTACTACTTAACGCATTCAGTTTGCGCGGTAGACTCGTGGGCAGAATCAAACACTGATTCGAACCTGCTGAAAGTTAAAAACCCGCGCCTTGCGCGGGTTTTTTTATGCTCGTTGCACGGTGAAGCTAACGAATAAGGATGAATACGATGAGCCAGCAAGTCATTATTTTCGATACCACTCTGCGCGACGGTGAGCAGGCATTACAGGCCAGCCTGAGTGTGAAAGAAAAATTGCAGATCGCACTGGCGCTGGAGCGCATGGGCGTAGACGTGATGGAAGTCGGCTTCCCGGTTTCGTCGCCGGGCGACTTCGAATCCGTACAGACCATCGCGCGCACCATTAAAAACAGCCGCGTCTGCGGACTGGCACGCTGCGTCGAAAAAGATATCGATGCGGCCTATGAAGCGCTGCGCGTAGCGGAGGCCTATCGTATCCACACCTTCATCGCGACGTCGCCGATGCATATCGCCACCAAACTGCGCAGCACGCTGCCTGAAGTGATTGAGCGCGCGGTACAGATGGTGAAACGCGCCCGTAACTACACTAACGACGTTGAATTCTCCTGCGAAGATGGCGGCCGTACGCCGATCGACGACCTGTGTCGCGTGGTAGAGGCGGCAATCAACGCGGGCGCAACTACTATCAACATTCCAGACACCGTGGGTTACACCCTGCCGGGCGAATACGCCAGCATCATCAGCCAGTTGATCAATCGGGTGCCCAATATCGATAAAGCGATCCTGTCGGTGCACACCCATGACGATTTAGGCATGGCGACCGGCAATGCGCTGGCCGCGGTCCAGGCGGGCGCGCGTCAGGTCGAAGGCACACTGAACGGCCTGGGCGAGCGCGCCGGCAACTGCGCGCTGGAAGAGGTCATTATGGCGATTAAAACCCGTCAGCAGATCCTGAACGTCCATACCAACATCAATCACCAGGAAATTTACCGCACCAGCCAGATGGTCAGTCAGATCTGCAACATGCCGATCCCGGCGAACAAGGCGGTGGTCGGCTCTAACGCCTTTGCGCACTCCTCCGGCATCCACCAGGACGGCGTGCTGAAAAACCGTGAAAACTACGAAATCCTGACGCCGGAATCGATCGGCCTGCACAAAATCCAGCTGAACCTGACGTCGCGTTCCGGCCGCGCCGCGGTGAAACACCGTATGGAAGAGATGGGCTACAAAGAGAGCGACTACAGCCTGGACGCGCTGTATGACGCCTTCCTGAAGCTGGCTGATAAAAAAGGCCAGGTATTTGATTACGATCTGGAAGCGCTGGCCTTTATCAACAAGCAGCATGAAGAGCCGGAATATTTCCAGCTGAACGAGTTCAACGTGCAGACCGGCTCCAGCGTCACGGCGACCGCGTCAGTGCAGCTGGGCTGCGGCGAAGAGACCAAAGCGGACGCCGCCACCGGCAACGGCCCGGTCGACGCGGTTTACCAGGCGATCAACCGCATTACCGGTTTTGAAGCCGAGCTGATGAACTACAAGTTAACGGCGAAAGGCCACGGCGAGAATGCGCTGGGCCAGGTGGATATCGTGGTCAACTACAACAGCCGCAAATTCCACGGCGTCGGTCTGGCGACCGATATTGTCGAATCATCTGCGAAAGCGATGGTTAACGCGCTGAATAACATCTGGCGCGCCAAAGAAGTCGAAAAAGAATTGCAGCGCAAATTTCAGAAGGAAACGGTGTAACTATGTCTACCTCTTCTCATATCGCAGTATTGCCTGGCGACGGCATCGGCCCGGAAGTTATGGCGCAGGCTCTGAAAGTGCTGGACGCCATTCGTCACCGCTTTGATATGCGTATTACCACCAGCGAATATGACGTCGGCGGCATCGCCATCGACCGTCACGGCGAACCGCTGCCGCCCGCCACCGTTGCGGGCTGCGAGCAGGCTGACGCGATTCTGTTCGGCTCGGTCGGCGGCCCGAAATGGGAGCACCTGCCGCCCGCTTCACAGCCGGAACGCGGCGCGCTGCTGCCGCTGCGCAAGCACTTCAAACTGTTCAGCAACCTGCGCCCAGCCGCGCTTTATCAGGGTCTGGAAGCTTTTTGCCCGCTGCGCGCCGATATCGCCGCGAAAGGTTTCGATATCCTGTGCGTGCGCGAACTGACCGGCGGCATCTACTTCGGCCAGCCGAAAGGACGCGAAGGCAGCGGCCCGCATGAGCGCGCCTTCGACACCGAAGTCTATCACCGCTTCGAGATTGAACGCATTGCGCGCATCGCCTTTGAATCGGCGCGCAAGCGCCGCAATAAAGTCACCTCGATCGATAAAGCCAACGTGCTGCAAACGTCGGTGATGTGGCGCGAGATCGTGAATGAAGTGGCACAGGATTATCCCGATGTGCAGCTGAGCCATATGTATATCGACAACGCCACCATGCAGCTGATTAAAGATCCGTCGCAGTTCGACGTCCTGCTCTGCTCGAACTTGTTTGGCGACATCCTTTCTGACGAGTGCGCCATGATTACCGGCTCGATGGGCATGCTGCCCTCAGCCAGCCTGAACGAAGAGGGCTTTGGTCTGTATGAGCCGGCAGGTGGCTCCGCGCCGGATATCGCCGGACAGAATATTGCTAACCCGGTGGCGCAGATCCTGTCGCTGTCGCTGCTGCTGCGCTACAGCCTGAATGCAGACGCTGCCGCCGACAGCATTGAGCGCGCCATCAGCCGCGCGCTGGAAGAAGGCTACCGCACCCGAGATTTGGCCGGTGACGGCCCCGCCGTCACGACTGATAAGATGGGCAGCATCATTGCCCGCTTTATCGCCGAGGAAAAATAAAATAATGAAAACTTTATACCAGAAGTTATTTGATGCACATGTCGTTCACGAAGCGCCTGACGAGACGCCGCTGCTCTATATCGATCGTCACCTGATTCATGAGGTGACCTCGCCGCAGGCTTTTGACGGGCTGCGCGCGCATGGCCGCAAGGTGCGTCAGCCGTCGAAGACGTTCGCCACCATGGATCACAATGTCTCGACCCAGACCAAAGACATCAACGCCTCTGGCGAGATGGCGCGCATCCAGATGCAAGAGCTGATCAAGAACTGCGCCGAGTTCGGCGTGCAGCTCTACGATCTGAACCATCCCTTCCAGGGCATCGTGCACGTTATCGGGCCTGAGCAAGGCATGACGCTGCCGGGCATGACCATCGTCTGCGGCGATTCGCACACCGCCACCCACGGCGCATTCGGTTCGCTCGCCTTTGGTATCGGCACCTCGGAAGTAGAGCATGTATTCGCTACCCAGACGCTGAAGCAGGGTCGCGCGAAGACCATGAAAATCGAAGTGCTGGGCGAAGCCGCGCCAGGCATTACCGCGAAAGATATCGTGCTGGCGATTATCGGTAAAACCGGCAGCGCGGGCGGCACCGGCCATGTGGTCGAATTCTGCGGTCCGGCTATCGAAGCGCTGAGCATGGAAGGTCGTATGACGCTGTGCAATATGGCGATTGAGATGGGCGCCAAAGCGGGTCTGGTCGCGCCGGACGATACCACCTTCAACTACCTGAAAGGTCGTCAGTTCTCGCCGCAGGGCGAGAAGTGGAAACAGGCGGTAGAGTACTGGCGTACCCTGAAGTCGGATGAAGGGGCGCACTATGACGCCGTCGTCACGCTGAACGCCGCCGATATCGCGCCGCAGGTGACCTGGGGCACCAACCCAGGTCAGGTGATCGCCGTGGATCAGGCGATCCCGAATCCGGCCTCGTTTGCCGATCCGGTCGAGCGCGCCTCCGCCGAGAAAGCGCTGGCCTATATGAATCTGCAGCCGGGCATTCGCCTGACTGACGTGGCGATCGATAAAGTATTTATCGGCTCCTGCACCAACTCGCGTATTGAAGATCTGCGTGCCGCAGCGGCTATCGCCAAAGGGCGTAAGGTCGCGCCGGGCGTGGTCGCGATGGTGGTGCCAGGCTCCGGCCCGGTAAAAGCGCAGGCAGAAGCGGAAGGTCTGGACAAGATTTTCCTCGAGGCTGGCTTTGAATGGCGTCTGCCGGGTTGCTCGATGTGTCTGGCGATGAACAATGACCGCCTGAATCCGGGCGAGCGCTGCGCCTCAACCAGCAACCGTAACTTCGAAGGCCGCCAGGGCCGCGGCGGACGCACCCACCTGGTCAGCCCGGCGATGGCCGCCGCCGCCGCTGTTTCCGGCCATTTTGCCGATATCCGTGAACTGACAGGAGCTTAATCATGGCGAATAAATTTACTCAGCATACCGGCATCGTCGCCCCGCTGGACGCGGCGAACGTCGACACCGACGCCATTATTCCCAAACAGTTCCTGCAGAAGGTAACGCGCACCGGCTTTGGCGCACATCTGTTTCACGACTGGCGTTTTGACGACGACGCGGGCACCGTGCCGACCGCCAGCTTTGTGCTGAACAAGCCGGAGTTTCAGGGCACCAGCATTCTGCTGGCGCGTGAAAACTTCGGCTGCGGCTCATCGCGCGAGCACGCCCCCTGGGCGCTGACCGACTTTGGTTTTCACGTTGTGATTGCGCCGAGCTTTGCTGACATTTTCTACGGCAACAGCTTTAACAACCAGCTGCTGCCGGTTCGTCTCAGCGACGAGCAGGTCGACGAGATGTTTAAGCTGGTCGCGGCGCAGCCGGGCATTCGCTTTACCGTCGATCTTGAAGCGCAGACGGTAACGGCGGGCGATAAAGTTTATCCATTCGAGATCGACAGCTTCCGCCGCCACTGCATGCTGAACGGCCTCGACAGTATCGGTCTGACGCTGCAGCACGAAGCCGCTATCAGCGACTACGAACAGCGCCAGCCTGCGTTTCTGAATTAAGGCGGATAAAGCCTCAAGCGCAGACGACACCAGAGTTAAAGCGCGGGTGGCATGGGTAGAGGAGCACAGCGTCCCGCGACAGGGATGTCGCGGGCCGAGCGAGCATGGATGCCTTGAGCGACTTTGCGATCGGCCCATGTCACCCGCGCCGGCCACGGTATCAGTCCAGGGCGACCACTGCGTCGCCCTTCCTTTTATACGTTCTTCACGCGCGCCGACATAGCGAACGCCGCGACAGCCAGCCCCAGCGCCAGCCAGTAGACCGCAATATGCCCGAAGCGCTCGCTTAACGTCCCCTGAATCACACCCGCCAGAATCATCCCGGTGGAAATGGAGTTGGTAAACATCGTGGTCGCCGCCCCCGGCCTGCCCGGCATTAAATCCTGAAACCACAGCATGCCGATACCGGCGATAATGCCGATAAAAACCGCGTTAAACAGCTGCAGCGCCATCAGCGCGGTCTGCGAAGCGAACATCGCCAGCCCGGCGTAAAACAGGATGCCCGCCGCCAGCGCGATCAGCATCAGATTGCGCTTGCCGACGCGCTTCGCATAGTGCCCGGCCAGCAGCATCACCGGGATCTCCAGCCCAGCCGCCGTCCCCATCAGCAGACCCGCCAGCTTCTCCGGCAGCCCCAGCGTCACGCTGATATAAAGGGGCATATCGATGATATACATGGTATTGCAGGTCCACATGGTCATCGAGGCGATAAACAGCAGGCGTACATCGCGGTCGCGCCAGCCGCTCAACGGCATACCGCCGCTCTGCATCAGCGGCGCGGCGCGCGGCACCGAAGGCAACGTAAACCTGATCAGCAGAATACAAAGCAGAAACAGCGCGGCCGCCACCAGAAAGAGCGTAACGAAGCCAAAGTTAAGCGCCAGCGCAAACGACAGCGGCGGGCCGATTACCCAGGCAAGCGAAAGCTGCGCGCGCATAACCGAGCTGAACATCACCGCTTCGCGCGCCGACTGGTCGGCATACTCGCGCGCCAGCGCGAAAATCTGCGGCATTGAGACGCTGGCCAGTGCCGAGAGCAGCACGCCAAGCGTAATCAGCGTCAGATAGTGGCGGGTAAAGGCGAACAGCAGCGCGTTACAAAAGGCCATCAGACAGCAAAAGAGGATGAGCGTGCGGCGATCGCCGCGGCTGTCGGAGCGTTTCGCCACCAGCATGCTGACGGCAATACCTGCGATGGCGTTAACGGTAAAAAACAGCCCTACCCAGAAGGGACGTGCCTGTACTTCATGGGTCAGAAACAGGCTCAGCGTTGGCGCCTGCAGCGCGCCAGCGACACCAATCATAAAAGAGGCTGCCATAAAGGCGAGAAAGACCGGATTGATACGGCGCTTCCGGGTTAACAGCGATTTCATAGCGAAATCCCTTTGAAGTCGAAGCAGGAAAAACAAGAAGATAAATTCTAACGCAACATAAAAAAGCCAGCAGGAAAAATCTCTGCTGGCGGTGTAATTGCACCCTACTCAGAAAAGATCCCGCCGCAGCGGCATCATGGTCGAGCGCCATTCAGTCGTGAATGCCTCCCGCTCTTCCAATAGTGCTAAGTTTGCCCTTAATATGAGGCAGGAAAAACTGAGCGCTTTTCACAGGGAGTTCCTCTTTTATGTCCTCATCACGCCTCAAGCAGCAGTTCATCCGGCTGTGGCAAAGCTGTCAGGGCGAAAGCCAGCTGGTGACGCTAAACGAACTGGCCGAGCGGCTGCACTGTTCGCGTCGCCATATGCGCAACCTGCTCAATGCGATGCAGGAGGCGGGCTGGCTTACCTGGCAGGCGGAGGCGGGGCGCGGCAAACGTTCACAGCTCACCTTTTGCTACACCGGCCTCGCGCTACAGCAGCAGCGCGCTGAAGATCTGCTGGAGCAGGATCGCATCGATCAGCTGGTGCAACTGGTTGGCGACAAGGCGGAAGTGGGCCAGATGATCCGTGCACATCTTGGCCGCAGTTTCCGGCAGGGCAAACATATTTTGCGCGTGCTTTACTATCGACCGCTGCTGAATCTGCTTCCCGGTTCGCCGCTGCGCCGCTCTGAAACGCATCTTGCCCGCCAGATTTTTAACGGTCTGACGCGCATAAATGAGGAAAATGGGGAAGTCGAGGCGGATATCGCGCATCACTGGCAGGCGCTTTCGCCGCTGCACTGGCGCTTTTACGTCCGCCCGGCGATCCGCTTTCATCACGGTCGCGAACTGGAAATAGCGGATGTGATGGCAAGCCTGGAGCGCCTGCGTGCGCTGCCGCTCTTCTCCCATATCCGCCAGATCGATTCGCCCGCCCCCTGGACGCTGGATATCAGTCTCAGCGCGCCGGACGACTGGCTGCCGTGGCTGCTCGGCAGCGTCAGCGCCATGATCCTGCCGCGCGAGTGGTCGCAGATGCGTGACTTCGCACGCCATCCCGTCGGCACCGGTCCTTATCGCGTGGTGCGCAACCAGCACAGCCAGCTGAAGATCGAGGCGTTTGACGACTACTTCGGCTTTCGCGCGCTGATAGATGACGTCTCTATCTGGGTGCTGCCGGAGATTAGCGACGAGCTGGTCTATTCTGGCGTGCGGCTGCAGGGCGCCGCCGAGGATGAAAAACTGGAAGAGAGCCGCCTTGAAGAGGGCTGCTATTTTTTACTGTTCGACCAGCGTTCGGCCCAGGGGCGCGACGCGGCTATCCGGCGCTGGCTCTGTCATCTGTTTAATCCTGTCGCCCTGCTCAACCATGCCGAGACGGGCTATCAGCGCTACTGGTATCCCGCTTACGGGCTGCTGCCGCGCTGGCATCACCGCCGCGACCTGACGCCAGCGACGAAACCGCCCGGTCTGGAGAGCCTGACGCTGACCTGGTACAGCCAGCACGTCGAACATGAGGGCATTGCCAACGCGCTGCGTCCGCTGCTGGCGCAGCATAATGTACGGTTGATTACCCGCGCGGTCGACTACGAGACCTGGCATCAGGGCGAAGCGGAAAGCGATGTCTGGCTCGGCAGCGTGAACTTCACTCTGCCGCTGGAGTATGCGCTGTTTGCCCAGCTTTATGAGATCCCGCTGCTGCATCGCTGCCTGCCGCTCGACTGGGAAGAGGACGCCGCGCGCTGGCGACGTAAAGCGCTGCCGCTCGCCGAATGGAGCAAACGGCTGCTGGAAACAGACGGTGTGCATCCGCTGTTCCATCACTGGCTACTGCTGGAGGGCCAGCGCAGCATGCGCGGCGTGCGGCTCAATACGCTCGGCTGGTTTGACTTTAAATCCGCCTGGTTCGCGCCGCCCACGCTGTGACGCTTTCCCCCTGTCGACGAAATGTCTAGAATGAGCCGTTCTCAACGGGGTGCCTGCAAAAGGCTGAGAGAAACCCGTCGAACCTGATTCGGTTAATACCGACGTAGGGATTTGAGAGGCTGCTACGCTCAGATCCTTTGCGACTCATAACAACTCTCCCCAAGGAGCGCAAAGTGGTTAAACAGATTCTCCCTCTGCTGATGTTACTGTCCTTGCCAGCGCTGGCGGCAAAACCTCTCCTGACCGTCTACACCTACGACTCGTTCTCTGCGGAATGGGGCCCCGGCCCGGCGGTGAAAAAAGCCTTCGAAGCGCAGTGCGGCTGCGAGCTGCGCTATGTGGCGCTGGAGGATGGCGTCTCGCTGTTGAACCGCGTGCGCATGGAGGGTAAAAACAGTAAAGCTGACGTGGTACTCGGCCTCGACAACAATCTGCTGCAGGCCGCACAGCAGACCGGCCTGTTCGCCAAAAGCGGGGTCGATACCCGCACGCTGGCGCTGCCGGGCGGCTGGCAGGATCAGACCTTTGTGCCTTTCGACTACGGCTACTTCGCCTTCGTCTACGACAAAAAACGCCTTAAAAACCCGCCGACCAGCCTGAAAGAGCTGGTGGAGAGTCCGGAAAAATGGCGCGTAATTTATGAAGATCCGCGCACCAGCACCCCTGGCCTGGGTCTGCTGCTCTGGATGCAGAAGGTTTATGGCGACAACGCGCCGGAAGCCTGGCAGAAGCTGGCGCGCAAAACCGTTACCGTCACCAAAGGCTGGAGCGAAGCCTACGGCCTGTTCCTGAAAGGCGAAGGCGATCTGGTGCTGAGCTACACCACCTCGCCCGCTTATCATCTTATCGAAGAGAAGAAAGAGAACTACGCCGCGGCGCCGTTCGCCGAAGGCCACTATCTGCAGGTTGAGGTCGCCGCGCAGCTCGCCAGCAGCAAGCAGCCGAAGCTGGCGCAGCAGTTTATGCAGTTTATGCTGACGCCTGCCTTCCAGAACGCGATCCCCACGGGCAACTGGATGTATCCGGTAATTAAAAGCGACCTGCCGGCAGGTTTCCAGACGCTTAGCGTGCCACAAACCGCGCTCCAGTACAGCCCGCAGGAAGTGGCGCAGCAGCGCGCAAACTGGATCAGTGCATGGCAACGCGCCGTCAGCCGCTAATCCCGCTGTGGATGGTGCCCGGCAGCAGCGCCGCGCTGCTGCTGTGCGCCGTGGCGCTGCTGGCGTTCGGTGCGCTCTGGTTCAGCGCGCCGCAAGGGGACTGGCGCGCGCTGCTGCACGACAGCTATCTGCGCCATGTGGTGCTTTTCTCCTTCGCGCAGGCGCTGCTCTCCGCCCTGCTCTCGCTGCTGCCGGCAATACCGCTGGCGCGCGCGCTTTACCGCAGGCGCTTCCCCGGCCGTCAGCTGCTGCTGCGCCTCTGCGCCATGACGCTGGTGCTGCCGGTGCTGGTGGCGGTATTTGGCCTGCTGACGGTCTATGGCCGCGTCGGCTGGCTGGCGCAGATCTGTCAGCTGCTCGGCATCGACTACCGCTTCTCCCCCTATGGGCTGCAGGGCATTCTGCTGGCGCACTGCTTTTTTAATCTGCCGCTGGCGACGCGCCTGATGCTCCAGACGCTGGAAAATATTCCGGGCGAACAGCGCCAGCTCGCTGCCCAGCTCGGCCTGCGTGGCTGGCACTTTTTCCGCCTGCTGGAGTGGCCCTGGCTGCGCCGTCAGCTGCTGCCGACCGGCGCGCTGATTTTCATGCTCTGCTTCGCCAGCTTCGCGACCGTCCTCTCGCTCGGCGGCGGCCCGCAGGCCACCACCATTGAACTGGCGATCTTTCAGGCGCTGAGTTTCGACTACGATCCTGGCCGCGCCGCGCTGCTGGCGCTGATCCAGCTCGCTTTCTGTCTGACCCTGGTGCTGCTGAGCCAGCGTTTCAGCAAGGCGATCCCGGCTGGCCGGGCGCTACTGCGCGGCTGGCGCGATCCGCAGGACTCGCGGCGCGCGCAGATCGGCGACGGTCTGATTATCGCGCTGGCGCTCTTGCTGCTGCTGCCGCCGCTGCTGGCGGTCGTCGTTGACGGGCTGCGCGGCGGACTGGGCGGCGCGCTGGCCCAGCCAGCGCTCTGGCAGGCGACCCTGACGTCGCTGCGTATCGCAATCGGCGCGGGCGTGCTCTGCGTCACGCTGACCATGATGCTGCTGTGGAGCAGCCGCGAGCTGCGTCTGCGCCAGCGCGCGCTGCCTGCGCAGCTGATGGAGACCAGCGGCATGCTGATTCTGGCGATGCCCGGCATCGTGCTGGCAACGGGCTTCTTTCTGCTGTTCAACGCCACCACGGGCCTGCCCAACTCGCCCGACGGGCTGGTCATCTTCGCCAACGCTCTGCTCGCTATTCCCTATGCATTAAAGGTGCTGGAAAACCCGATGCGCGACAGCGCCGAGCGCTACGCTCACCTGTGCGCCTCGCTGGGCATCAGCGGCTGGAACCGGCTGTGGCTGATCGAGCTGCGCGCGCTGAAACGCCCGCTGGCGCAGGCGCTCGCCTTCGCCTGCGTGCTGTCGATCGGCGACTTCGGCGTAGTGGCGCTGTTTGGCAGCGCCGACTTCCGCACGCTGCCCTTTTACCTCTACCAGCAGACTGGCGCCTATCGCGGTGCGGACGGCGCGGTCACCGCCCTGCTGCTGTTAGCGATCTGCCTGCTGCTCTTTACCCTGATGGAAAAATTACCTGGCCGCCATGCTGACACTGACTAATCTGACCTACCTCTATCAACATCTGCCGATGCGTTTCAGCTTTAGCGCTGAGCGCGGCGAGCGGCTGGCTGTGCTCGGCCCGAGCGGTGCAGGCAAAAGCACGCTGCTCAGCCTGATCGCCGGATTTTTGCCGGTCAGCCAGGGCGCGCTGTGCATTGACGGCGCGGATCACACCCACAGCGTACCGGCGCAGCGCCCGGTTTCGATGCTGTTTCAGGAGAACAACCTGTTCCCGCACCTCAGCGTGCAGCAGAACATGGCGCTGGGCCTGCATCCTGGCCTGAAGCTGAACGCCGCGCAGCGGCAACAGCTGGAGGAGATTGCCCATCAGGTGGGATTAAGCGATCTGCTGACGCGCCTGCCGGGCCAGCTCTCCGGCGGTCAGCGGCAGCGTGCGGCGCTGGCGCGCTGCCTGCTGCGCGACCGTCCGGTCCTGCTGCTGGACGAGCCCTTCTCGGCGCTCGATCCCGCCCTGCGTAATGAGATGTTGCAGCTGGTACGGCGCGTCTGCGAGGCGCAGGCCATTACCCTGCTGATGGTGTCGCATAGCCTTGAGGATGCGCAGCAGATTGCGCCGCGCAGTCTGGTGATCGTCGATGGCCGCGTCTACTGGGATGGCGCGACCGAAACGCTGCTGTCGGGCGACACGCGCGAGGCCGACGTGCTTGGCATCGCGCGCTCGTCAGGCAAAGAAGACGCGCCATAAAAGCTGGCGGAACATCGGCATCATCGGATGGAACTGGATCGCCGTAAAGGCGGCAAGCGCGATGGCTATTCCCAGCGGCGCCAGCCAGCGCAGACGCTGCGGCGGCAGCCAGGCCGTGGCCCAGTCGCGGCTTTTGCCGCTGCGCCACCAGCGCCAGCCGAGCCAGCAGCCCAGCCAGACCAGCAGCGCGACCAGCAGCAGCAGCCACTTAAACGCGCCGCTCTGCGCATCCTTCGGCACGTCGATCGCCACGCCCGCCAGAATGCCCGGCAGAAGATAGAGCGGCGGCCATAGCAGGCAGCCGATCAGGTTCGGCGGCAGAAACTTGCGCACCGGCAGCTCCAGCATGCCAGCCGCCAGCGGGATCAGCGGACGCGTCGGCCCGACGAACCGCCCGACCAGAACGGTGAACATGCTGTGCTGGTGCAGCGCGTGCTCGGTTTTATCCAGCAGGCCTTTATACTTTTGCAGATATTTCCAGCGGTGCAGCGGTCCCTGAAACTTCCAGCCGATGCCGTAAGAGAGCCAGTCGCCCACCAGACAACCGACAAAGCCCGCCGCCCACGCGGGATAAAGCCCGATCTGTCCGCTGCCAACCAGCGCGCCCAGGCTTGCCATCATAACGGTGCCCGGCAGCAGCAGGCCGACAAAGGCCAGCGATTCAAGAAAGGTCACCAGCGCAACGGCAATAAGCGCATACTCCAGCGACTGCGTAAACAGATGTTGAATCCAGGCTTCCATAACCTTCCTTATCAGAATTTGGATGCTGGATTGTCCAGAGGCGGCGTGACAGCGTCAAGGCAAGAATTGTAGGGCGATGTTGACAAAAGCACGCCGCGCGCACTGGATAAATAACCATGTTATACTCTGGCTGTTTTTTCCTCTGGAGCCGACGTGAATACGCCCCGCGCAGGATTCCTGCTTACCCGCCACTGGCGCGACAGCGCTCAGGGCACCGAAATCATTTTCTGGCTGGCGACGGACAACGGCCCGCAGCGTCTGGTATTGCCGGTTCAGGAGTCGGTGGCCTTTATTCCGCGCGACTATCAGCCGCAGGTGGAAGCACTGCTGCGTGACGAACGTCAGGTGCGCCTGCAGCCGCTGGAACTAAAGGATTTTCGCCGTCGTCCGGTATTCGGCCTCTACTGCCGCCAGCACCGTCAGCTGCAGCGGCTGGAGAAGCTGCTGCGCGAACAGGGCATCCCGGTCTTTGAGGCGGATATCCGGCCGCCGGAGCGTTTTCTGATGGAGCGCTTTATCACCGCGCCGGTCTGGTTCAGCGGCGAGCCGCAGGGCGACGCGCTGATCAATGCCCGCCTGAAGCCCCATCCCGACTACCGTCCACCGCTTAAGTGGGTGTCGCTGGATATCGAGACCACCCAACACGGCGAACTCTACTGCATCGGCCTTGAAGGCTGCGGCCAGCGTCAGGTTTTTATGCTGGGGCCGCCCAACGGCGACGCCAGCGCGCTCGATTTCGAACTGATCTATTGCGATACGCGTCCGCAGCTGCTGGAGGCGCTCAACGCCTGGTTTGCGCAGCACGATCCCGACGTGATAATCGGCTGGAACCTGGTGCAGTTCGACCTGCGTGTCCTGCAGAAACATGCCGACCGCTACGCCATCCCGCTGCGCCTGGGACGCCAGAATGCGCCGCTGGAGTGGCGCGAACACGGTTTTAAGCCCGGCGTCTTTTCTGCCAGCGCCGCTGGCCGCCTGATTATCGACGGCATCGAGGCGCTGAAGTCCGCCTTCTGGACTTTTCCCTCATTCAGTCTGGAAGCGGTGTCGCAACAGCTGCTGGGCGAAGGCAAAGCGATCGATAATCCCTGGCATCGCATGGAAGAGATCAACTGGCGCTTCGCCAACGATAAGCCAGCGCTGGCGCGTTACAACCTGAAAGACTGCGAGCTGGTGACGCGCATTTTCCATAAAACCGAGATTATGCCCTTTTTGCTGGAGCGCGCGGCGGTCAACGGCCTGGCGGTGGATCGCCACGGCGGATCGGTGGCGGCTTTTAGCCATCTCTATATTCCGCGTATGCACCGCGCGGGCTTTGTGGCACCCGGCCTCGGCGAAGTTACGCCGGAAGCGAGCCCCGGCGGCTACGTGATGGATTCCCGCCCCGGCCTCTACGACTCGGTGCTGGTGCTGGATTACAAAAGCCTCTACCCGTCGATTATCCGCACCTTCCTGATCGATCCGGTCGGGCTGGTTGAAGGCCTGGCTCATCCGGACGACGCCGATTCGGTGCCCGGCTTCCGCGAGGCGCGCTTTTCGCGTCACACCCACTGCCTGCCCGCTATCGTCGAGCAGATCTGGCAGGGGCGCGAAGCGGCTAAAAAACAGGGCAATAAGCCGCTGTCACAGGCGCTGAAAATTATTATGAACGCCTTTTACGGCGTGCTCGGCACCAGCGCCTGTCGCTTCTTCGATCCTCGTCTCGCCTCGTCGATTACGCTGCGCGGCCACCTTATTATGCAGCAGACGCGCGAACTGATAGAGGCGCAGGGCTACGACGTTATTTACGGCGATACCGATTCGACCTTTGTCTGGCTGAAATCACCGCACAGCGAAGCGGAGGCGGCAGCGATCGGCCGCGCTCTGGCGCAGCAGATAAATGCGTGGTGGCGTGAGCATCTGCAGCAGCAGTACGGCCTCGCCAGCGCGCTGGAGCTGGAGTATGAAAACCACTTCTGCCGTTTCCTGATGCCGACCATTCGCGGCGCCGAACAGGGCAGCAAAAAGCGTTACGCCGGGCTGATCCGCGACGGCGCGCAGGAGCGGCTGGTATTCAAAGGTCTGGAGTCGGTGCGCACCGACTGGACGCCGCTGGCGCAGCAGTTTCAGCAGGCGCTCTATGGCCATATCTTCCGCGGCGAACCCTGGCAGGATTACGTGCGCGACACGGTGGCGCGGCTGCTGGCGGGCGAACTGGACGACCTGCTGATCTATAAAAAACGGCTGCGCCGTCCCCTGGCTGACTATGAGCGCAACGTGCCGCCGCACGTGCGCGCCGCGCGGCTGGCGGATGAGCAGAACCGCAAGCTGAACCGCCCTTTGCAGTATCAGAACGGCGGCTCGATCCGCTATGTTATCGCCACGGCAGGCCCTGAACCACTGGAGGCGCGCGTCACGCCGCTTGATTACGATCACTACGTCAGCAAGCAGCTACAGCCGGTGGCCGACGGCATTTTGCCTTTCGTCGACGGCGACTTTGCTACACTGATTACTGGGCAACTGGGGCTTTTTTGACAGGTGACGAACGGCCTGCCTTCCAGTACCATAGCGCCCTTCCTGCATCTCACCGCTCTTAAAACCTGACCAGACCTCCCTTTGTCTGGGGAAAAGGTATTGCCTGTGGCGGGGAAACATCACCAAAAACACCTTAAAAATTCGAGCTAAAAAGATATGGTTTTTACATTAGGTCAGCGCTGGATTAGTGATACGGAAAGTGAACTGGGACTCGGCACGGTCGTGGCGGCAGACGCGCGCATGGTTACGCTGCTGTTTCCGGCAACGGGTGAAAACCGCCTCTATGCCCGTAACGACTCCCCGGTGACTCGCGTTATCTTTAATCCGGGCGATACGGTGACCAGCCACGAAGGCTGGCAAATGCGCGTCGATGAAGTACGCAATGAAAATGACCTGATGACCTATATCGGCACGCGTCTTGATACTGACGAAAGCGAAGTGGTGCTGCGGGAAGTGATGCTCGACAGCAAGCTGGTGTTCAGCAAACCGCAGGATCGCCTGTTCGCCGGTCAGCTCGACCGCATGGACCGCTTCGCCCTGCGCTATCGCGCCCGCAAATATCAGAGCGCCCAGTATCGCCTGCCGGTCAGCGGCCTGCGCGGTATGCGCACCAATCTGATCCCGCATCAGCTGCATATCGCCCATGACGTGGGCCGCCGTCACGCGCCGCGCGTGCTGCTGGCGGACGAAGTGGGCCTCGGCAAAACCATTGAAGCCGGCATGATTATCCAGCAGCAGCTGCTGGCCGGACGCGCCGATCGCGTCTTGATCATCGTGCCGGAAACCCTGCAGCACCAGTGGCTGGTAGAGATGCTGCGCCGCTTTAACCTGCGTTTCGCGCTGTTTGACGACGATCGCTACGCCGAGGCGCAGCACGACAGCGATAACCCCTTTGAGACCGAACAGCTGATTATCTGCTCGCTCGATTTCGTTCGTCGCAACAAGCAGCGCCTTGAACTGCTGGCGGAGGCTGAATGGGATCTGATGGTGGTCGACGAAGCGCACCATCTCGCCTGGAGCGAAGGGGAGCCGAGCCGCGAATATGCGGTTATTGAACAGCTGGCGGAACAGATCCCCGGCGTGCTGCTGCTGACCGCGACGCCGGAACAGCTGGGTATGGAGAGCCACTTCGCGCGTCTGCGTCTGCTCGACCCTGACCGTTTCCACGACTTCGCGCAGTTCCTCGAGGAACAACAGCATTTTCGTCCGATTGCCGACGCGGTCTCCTCACTGCTGGCTGATAAAGCCATCTCGCAGGATGAGATGAATATGATCAACGATCTGGTGGGCGAAGAGGATATTGAGCCGCTCCTGCAGGTCGCCAACAGCGAGCGCGACGGCAAACTCGAGGCGCGCAAAGAGTTGATCTCCATGCTGATGGATCGCCACGGCACCAGCCGCGTGCTGTTCCGCAACACGCGTAACGGCGTGAAGGGCTTCCCGAAACGCGAGCTGCATCAGATCCGTCTGCCGCTGCCCGCTCAGTATCAGACCGCCATCAAGGTCTCCGGTATTATGGGCGCCCGCAAAAGCGCGGAAGAGCGCGCACGCGACCTGCTCTACCCCGAGCAAATTTATCAGGAGTTTGAAGGCGACAGCGGCACCTGGTGGAACTTCGACCCACGCGTCGAGTGGCTGCTTGGCTACCTGACCAGCAACCGCAAAGAGAAAGTGCTGGTGATCTGCGCCAAAGCGGCCACCGCGCTACAGCTGGAGCAGGTGCTGCGCGAGCGCGAAGGCATCCGCGCCGCCGTGTTCCACGAAGGGTTGTCGATTATCGAACGCGACCGCGCCGCCGCCTGGTTCGCCTCAGAAGAGAATGGCGCGCAGGTGCTGCTCTGCTCGGAAATTGGTTCTGAAGGGCGTAACTTCCAGTTCTCCAGCCGCCTGGTGATGTTCGATCTGCCCTTTAACCCGGATCTGCTGGAGCAGCGCATCGGTCGTCTCGATCGTATCGGTCAGGCGCACGACATTCAGATTATGGTGCCCTGGCTGGAGAAGACCGCTCAGGCGGTGCTGCTGCGCTGGTATCACGAAGGGCTCGACGCGTTCGAGCATACCTGCCCGACCGGCCGCACTATCTACGACAGCGTCCATCAGCCGCTGATTAACTTCCTTGCCGCGCCGGAAAACAGCGAAGGTCTGGATGAATTTATCGCCGAGTGCCGCAAGCAGCACGAGTCGCTGAAGTCGCAGCTGGAGCACGGGCGCGACCGTCTGCTGGAGCTCAACTCCAACGGCGGCGAAGCGGCGCAGGCGCTGGCGGCGGAGATCGCCGCGCAGGATAACGACACCGAGCTGGTGAACTTCGCGCTCAACCTGTTCGATATCGTCGGTATCAATCAGGAGGATCGCAGCGATAACCTCATCGTGCTGACGCCCTCCGATCATATGCTGGTGCCCGATTTCCCTGGTCTGCCGGAAGATGGCTGCACCATCACCTTTAACCGTGACCAGGCGCTGTCGCGCGAAGATACCCAGTTCATCACCTGGGAGCATCCGCTGATCCGCAACGGTCTGGATCTGATCCTCTCCGGCGACACCGGCAGCTGCGCGCTGTCGCTGCTGAAAAACAAGGCGCTGCCGGTAGGCACGCTGCTGGTCGAGACGATCTACGTGGTAGAAGCGCAGGCGCCGAAGCATCTGCAGCTGACCCGTTTTCTGCCGCCGACGCCGATCCGCATGCTGCTGGATCGCAACGGCACCAACCTGGCGGGCAAGGTCGAGTTTGAAAGCTTTAACCGTCAGCTCAATGCGGTGAATCGCCACACCGGCAGCAAGCTGGTCAACGCAGTGCAGCAGGACGTACACGCGATTCTGATGCAGGCTGAAGAGAAAGTGGTGGCGGAAGCGCAGACGCTGATCGACGCGGCGCGCGCCGAAGCGGACGAGAGGCTGGGCGCGGAGCTGTCGCGTCTTGAAGCGCTGAAGGCGGTCAATCCCAACATCCGTGAAGATGAGATTGAGGCGCTGGAGAGCAATCGTCAGCAGGTGCTGGAAAGCCTGAGCCAGGCGAACTGGCGTCTCGACGCGCTGCGCCTGATCGTGGTCACGCATCAGTAATCTCTCTCCGTCGGGCGAGAGGAACCGAAGCGCCAGCGTTCCGCATCAGAGATGAGGCGGGACGCGCCTTTAACGTCTTTGCTATAGCGCCCTCTCGCCGCGCTGGCGAAGTGAGAATATACGCAGGGGCCATCTCGCCCCTTTTCTTTGATCTATAAGCAGATATAAAAATGGAACCCTACAATCCGCCACGCGAACCCTGGCTGCATATCCTTTATCAGGATGCGCACATTATGGTGGTCAATAAGCCGAGCGGACTGCTGTCGGTACCTGGCCGTCTGGAAGAGCACAAAGACAGCGTAATGACGCGCATTCAGCGCGATTTCCCGCAGGCGGAGTCGGTGCATCGCCTCGATATGGCCACCAGCGGCGTGATTGCGGTAGCGCTGACCAAAGCGGCAGAGCGTGAGCTGAAGCGTCAGTTTCGCGAGCGCGAACCCTCAAAACGCTACGTGGCGCGCGTCTGGGGTCACCCGGCTGCGGAAAAAGGCGTAGTGGATCTTCCGCTGATTTGCGACTGGCCGAACCGGCCAAAACAGAAGGTCTGTTTTGAAACCGGCAAAGCGGCGCAGACCGAATATGAAGTGCTGGAGTATCTGGCCGACAACAGCGCGCGCGTGGCGCTAAAGCCGATTACCGGCCGTTCGCACCAGCTACGCGTGCATATGCTGGCGCTGGGCCACCCTATTCTCGGCGACGGCTTTTACGCTCATCCTGAGGCGAAGGCGCGCGCGCCGCGTCTGCTGCTGCATGCCGAGTCGCTGACCATTACCCATCCGGCATTCGGCAACAGCATGACGTTTCGCCAGCCAGCGGATTTTTAACCTCGCGCCTGCGGCTACTTAAAACCTTTCTCGCGGCGAATCAGATCGTAAGCGGCCTGAATCTCCTGCGCCTTCTGTTTTGCCATCTCCATCATCTCCGGCGGCAGGCCTTTCGCCACCAGCTTGTCGGGATGGTGCTCGCTCATCAGCTTGCGGTAGGCGCGCTTAATGGTGGTGGCGTCATCGCTGCTTTTGACCCCCAGCACGCTGCAGGCGTCCTCCAGCGTCGGCCCGCGCTGCGCCTGCTGATAGCCGCCGCCCTGGCCGCCGAACTGCTGGCCGCCTTCCATCATACGCAGGAACTGATCGAACTGGATGCGCGAAATGCCCAGCTCTTCGGCGATGACGTAAAGCACCTGCCGTTCGTTCGGGTGCAGCGAACCGTCGGCGAAGGCAGCCTGAATCTGAATTTCCAGAAACATCCGAATCAGATCGAAGCGGCCGAAACAGGCGCTGCGCAGTTCGCGCAGTTTGGTGCGTAACGGATAATCGCCCTGTTTGCCTTCGCGGAAGGCGCGCTGCGCGGCGGTACGTGCCTCGCCATGCAGCTGCATGCGATCCATTAATAAAGAAGCGATTTGAATATCGGCTTCGGTAACGCGCCCTTTCGATTTGGTAAGGTGGCCCATTACCTGAAATGTGGTCTGAAAAAACAGCGTCTGGCGGGTTTGGTTATTCGCGAACCAGGCCTGTCCTTTTGCGCTGCGAACCTTATCGATCAGATGGCCAATCAGCAGGCCGAACACAATGCCCCAAAAACCGGCGCCGGAAAGCAGCCCCAGCACCAGCCCAATAACTTTTCCCCAGTAGCGCATAAACTCCTCAATTCGCCATGCTTGCGGCTGAAAATTGCATTATCATACCTGTCATTTACCCCAGCGCCTAACGGCAACGCGGACAGACAAGGATTAACACTGGCACAACGCCGGGCAGTACGTTAGTCTCTGACCCGATTGTCGGCATGATGCCAGTTTTCATGGAATTCTCGATACCGCGTATGAATAAACGACTACCTACCCTGCTGGCCACCATGATTGGCGCAGCGATATCCAGTCAGTCTGCTCTGGCCGACGATCTTATGTCGCAGTGTATGCTGGGCGTGCCGAGCTATAATCGCCCGCTGGTCAATGGCCAGACGAACCAGCTGCCGGTCACGATCCATTCCGACGCGGCGAAGGGAAACTATCCGGACGACGCGGTATTCACCGGAAACGTAGATGTTCAGCAGGGCAACAGCCGTCTGCAGTCGGATGAAATGCAGCTGCATCAGCGCCAGCAAGAGGGGCAAACCACGCCGGTACGCACCGTCGACGCGCTGGGTAATGTGCGCTACGACGACAATCAGGTCATCCTGAAAGGTCCGAAAGCCTGGTCCAATCTGAACAGTAAAGATACCAACGTCTGGAACGGTAACTACCAGATGGTGGGACGTCAGGGGCGCGGCGACGCCGATTTGATGAAGCAGCGCGCCGATAATCGCTATACCATTCTGGAAAACGGCAGCTTCACCTCCTGTCTGCCCGGCTACAATAGCTGGAGCGTAGTGGGATCGCAGGTGATCCAGGATCGCCAGGAAGAAGTGGCGGAGATCTGGAACGCGCGCTTTAAGCTAGGCTCCGTGCCGATCTTCTACAGCCCCTATCTGCAGCTGCCGATTGGCGATCGCCGCCGCTCCGGCTTCCTGATCCCCAACGCGAAATATGGCAGCAGCAAAGGGTTTGAGTTTATTCTGCCCTACTACTGGAACATCGCGCCGCAGGCGGATGCCACCATTACGCCGCACTATATGTCGAAGCGCGGCACGCAGCTGGAGAACGAATTCCGCTACCTGACGCAGTTCGGCGCCGGCCTGATGGAGTTTGACTATCTGCCGTCAGACGACCAGTACGATAAAGACAAAACGTTACGCGGCATCGCGCAGGATAAGAGCAGCGATCGCTGGCTCTTCTACTGGCAGCACGCCGGCGTCTATGAACAGCACTGGCGTTTTAACGCCAACTACACCAAAGTCAGCGATCCTTACTATTTCAACGATCTCGACTCGAAATATTACAGCTCGACCGACGGTTACGCGACGCAGAAATTTAGCATCGGCTACGCCGATACCAACTGGGACGCCACGCTCTCCAGTCGTGATTTCCAGGTCTTCGGCGACACCAGCAATAGCAACGTCTATCGCGCGCAGCCGCAGCTGGATCTGAATTTCTACCAGAACGATATGGGTCCGTTCGACGGCCGTATTTATGCGCAGGCGGTGAAGTTCACCAATGTAAATGATCGCATGCCTGACGCTACCCGTCTGCATATTGAACCGACGCTTAACCTGCCGCTCTCCAACGGCTGGGCGAGCCTGGATACCGAAGCGAAGTTTCTGGCGACGCATTACCAGCAGAATTCGCTGGGTTACTATAACGCTAATATGGCGAATAACGACAACAGCCAGACCGGCCAGCTGAAAAGCTCGGTGAACCGCACCCTGCCGCAGTTCAAGGTCGACGGTCGACTGGTATTCGATCGCGATATGGACTGGGCGGAAGGCTATACCCAGACGCTCGAGCCGCGCGTTCAGTATCTCTATATTCCATACCGCAACCAGAGTGACATCTATCCGTACGACTCGACGCTGCTTCAGACTGACTATACCGGCCTGTTCCGCGACCGCACCTATAGCGGCCTGGATCGCATCGCCTCTGCTAACGAAGTGTCGACCGGCGTCACCTCGCGTATTTATGATCAGGATCTGGTTGAACGTTTTAACGTTTCCGTGGGTCAAATCTACTCGTTTACCCCTTCACGTACCGGCGTAAACCAGACTAACAAAGAAGATGACACCGGCAGCCTGATTTGGGCCGGCGACACCTACTGGAAAGTCAGCGATCGCTGGGCGGTACGCGGCGGGCTGCAGTACGATACCCGTCTCGATAACGTCGCACAGGGCAATACCGTACTGGAGTATCGTCGCGACGCCGACCGCGTTGTGCAGCTGAGCTATCGCTACAGCAGTCCGGAGTATGTAGCGACCGCGCTGAACAACTCCAGCCTGGTGAACAACCCGATCTATAAAAACGGGATTTCCCAGGTCGGCGGCACCGCCAGCTGGCCCATCGCAGACGCCTGGTCAGTGGTCGGTGCGTACTACTACGATACGCGCAACAGCAAACCCGCTTCGCAGCTGGTTGGCCTGCAGTACAGCTCCTGCTGCTACGCGATCCGCGTCGGTTACGAACGTAAGATCAACGGTTGGGAAAACAACGACAGTAAGTATGACAACCAAATCTCATTCAACATTGAGCTGCGCGGTTTGAGCTCTGGTTATGGCTTAGGCACCGAGCAGATGCTGCGTCAGGGCATTATCCCTTATCAGCGCGCTTTCTGATGTTGCGATGTTTGACTGGTAATTCCCGCTCTGCGGAAACAACTATGGAAAAAGTATGAAGAACTGGAGAATGCTGATTCTGGGTGTGGCGGTAGCCGCCAACACCGCGTTCGCAGCACCACAAGTGGTTGATAAAGTCGCTGCCGTTGTGAATAACGGCGTCGTTCTGGAGAGTGACGTAGATAATATGCTGCGCACCGTAAAAGCGCAGTCGCAACAGGCCGGTCAGCAGTTGCCGGACGACAAGACATTGCGCCACCAGATCCTTGAACGTCAGATCATGGACAACATCATCCTGCAGATGGGCGAAAAAGCGGGCCTGCAGATCAACGATCAGCAACTCGACCAGGCAATCAGCAATATCGCCGCGCAGAACCATATGAGCCTTGATCAGCTGCGCAGCCGCCTGGCCTATGACGGCGTTAACTATAGCGACTACCGTGGACAGATCCGTAAAGAGATGCTGATCGCCGAAGTGCGCAACAATGAAGTGCGTCGTCGCGTTACTATCCTGCCGCAGGAAGTCGATACGCTGGCTACTCAGGTCGGCGCGCAAAATGCCCAGGGCACCGAGCTGAACGTCAGCCAGATCCTGCTGCCGCTGCCGGAAAACCCGTCGCAGCAGCAGGTAGACGATCAGGAAGCGCTGGCTAAGCAGCTGGTGGGCGAACTGAAAGGCGGCGCGGATTTCGGCAAGCTGGCCGTGACCTACTCCGCCGATCCGCAGGCGCTGAAAGGCGGCAACATGGGCTGGGGCAAGATTGAAGAGCTGCCTACCCTGTTCGCACAGGCGCTGTCGACAGCGAAGAAAGGCGATGTTGTCGGCCCGATCCGCTCTGGCGTCGGCTTTCATATTCTGAAGGTGAACGACCTGCGCGGCGAGAGCAAAAATATCTCCGTCACCGAAGTGCATGCGCGTCATATCCTGATCAAACCGTCGCCGATTCTGACCGATGCCCAGGCGCGCGCGAAAGTGGAAGAGATTGCTGCGGATATCCGCAGCGGTAAAACTAGCTTCGCCGCTGCTGCCAAGCAATTCTCTGACGATCCGGGCTCTGCCAACCAGGGCGGCGATCTGGGCTGGTCCTCGCCGGAAGCGTTCGATCCGGCGTTCCGCGACGCCCTGCTGCAGTTGCAAAAAGGCCAGACCAGCCAGCCGGTTCACTCTTCCTTCGGCTGGCACCTGATTCAGCTACTGGATACCCGTCAGGTCGACAAGACCGATGCGGCGCAAAAAGAGCGCGCCTATCGCCTGCTGTTCAACCGCAAGTTTGCTGAAGAAGCGCAAACCTGGATGCAGGAACAGCGCGCCAGCGCCTACGTGAAGATTCTGGATGGCAATGCCCAGTAACTATCGCGTAGCGATCACTCCCGGCGAGCCCGCCGGGATTGGTCCCGATCTCACCATTCAACTGGCCCAGCAGAACTGGCCAGTTGAGCTGGTCGTATGCGCGTCGCCACAGCTGCTGCGTGAACGCGCCGCTCAGCTCGGTTTGCCGCTGACGCTGCGCGACTATCAGCCCGGCCTTGCGCCGCAGCCGCAGCAGGCGGGCTCGCTTACGATTCTGCCGGTAGAGCTCGCTCAGCCGGTTACGCCCGGCAAAATCGATGCCGCTAACAGTCCCTACGTGCTGGCAACCCTGGCGCACGCCTGCGACGGCTGCCTGAACGGCGAATTCGCCGCGTTGATCACCGGCCCGGTGCATAAAGGGGTGATTAACGATGCGGGCATCCCGTTTACCGGACATACCGAATTCTTCGCCGATCGCGCTGGCGGCCATCGCGTGGTGATGATGCTGGCGACCGAAGAGCTGCGAGTCGCGCTGGCGACGACGCATTTGCCGCTGAAAGATGTCTCTGCAGCGATTACCCATGCCAGCCTGCGTGAAGTCATTACCATTCTGCATCGCGATCTGCAGCAGAAGTTCGCTATCCCGCAGCCGCATATCTTTGTCTGTGGGCTTAATCCCCATGCGGGCGAGAGCGGACATATGGGACGCGAAGAGATCGACACAATTATTCCGGCGCTCGACTCCCTGCGCGAACAGGGCATTCATCTCACCGGGCCGCTTCCGGCCGACACCCTGTTCCAGCCCAAATATTTGCAGCACGCCGATGCAGTGCTGGCGATGTATCACGATCAGGGTTTGCCGGTGCTAAAATTTCAGGGGTTCGGCCGCGCGGTGAATATCACGCTTGGCCTGCCCTTTATCCGTACCTCCGTTGACCACGGCACTGCGCTTGAGCTGGCCGGACTGGGACAGGCGGAGCCGGGCAGCTTTATTACGGCGCTTAACCTCGCCATCACTATGATCAAGAGCAGTAATGAATAATCGCGTCCATCAGGGGCACTACGCCCGTAAACGTTTCGGGCAGAACTTCCTGAACGATCAGTACATTATCGATAGCATTGTCTCCGCCATTCATCCGCAGCGCAGCGAAGCGCTGGTGGAGATCGGCCCTGGGCTCGGCGCACTGACAGAACCCGTCGGCGAACGTCTCGACGTCTTAACGGTAGTCGAGCTGGACCGCGATCTGGCTGCGCGTCTGCAGACCCATCCGTTTCTCGGCCCCAAACTGACGATCTATCAGCAGGATGCGATGGCTTTCGATTTCGCCGCGCTGGCGCAGGAAAAAGGCCAGCCGCTGCGCGTATTTGGCAACCTGCCTTACAATATTTCGACCCCGCTGATGTTTCACCTTTTCAGCTATACTGGTTCGATCAAAGATATGCACTTCATGCTGCAGAAAGAGGTGGTTAACCGCCTCGTCGCAGGCCCAGGCAGCAAGGCCTACGGCCGACTCAGCGTGATGGCGCAATACTATTGCCAGGTCATCCCGGTGCTTGAAGTACCGCCGCACTCGTTTACGCCGCCGCCTAAAGTGGATTCGGCCGTAGTGCGCCTGGTGCCCTATGCGGAGCCGCCGCATCCGGTAAGCGATATTCGCGTACTGAGCCGCATCACTACCGAGGCCTTCGGTAAGCGCCGCAAAACCCTGCGCAATAGCCTCGGCTATCTGTTTGAAGCCGGCGCGCTGGATGAGCTGGGCATCGATGCAGGTTTACGTGCGGAAAACGTGTCGGTGGCGCAATATTGTCAGTTAGCCAACTGGCTGGCGACACATCAAGGTGAACCGCTGGAGTAATGCATGAGTGAATCGGCCCGGATGTCTGTTCAGGTACAAAGTCTCTATATCGCTTCCCAGTCTTCGCCGGAAGAGGAGCGCTTCGTCTTTGCTTATACCATCACCATCCGCAATCTGGGCCGCAACGCCGTGCAGCTGCTGGGTCGCTACTGGCTAATCACTAACGGCAACGGGCGCGAAACCGAAGTTCAGGGCGAAGGCGTGGTGGGCGAACAGCCCGTGATCGCGCCCGGTAGCGAATTTCAGTACACCAGCGGCGCCATTATCGAAACGCCGATGGGCACCATGCAGGGACACTATGTGATGCAGGATGAAGAGGGTGAAACCTTTAACATCGACATCCCGGTGTTTCGCCTCGCTGTAGAAACCCACATACACTGATCTTTTTACGCTTCGCCCGGCTCTGCCGGGCGCGGTTTTTTATTGCGGATTATTCTCTATGAGCACATATCTGATTGGCGACGTTCACGGTTGTTACGATGAGCTGCGCGCCCTGCTGAAGCAAGTCGACTTTACGCCTGAACAGGATACGCTGTGGCTGACCGGCGATCTGGTCGCGCGCGGCCCTGGCTCGCTTGACGTGCTGCGCTACGTAAAATCGCTGGGCCAGAGTGTGCGTATCGTGTTGGGCAATCACGATTTGCATCTGCTGGCGGTGTTTGCCGGCATCAGCCGCAACAAGCCCAAAGATCGCCTGACGCCGCTGCTGGACGCGGAAGATGCCGACGAGCTAATCAACTGGCTTCGCCGTCAGCCACTGTTGCAGGTAGATGAAGAAAAAAAGCTGGTTATGGCGCACGCCGGTATTACGCCGCAGTGGGATTTAGAAACGGCGAAAGCCTGCGCGCGCGAGCTGGAAGCCGTGCTCTCCAGCGACAGCTACCCGCTGTTCCTGGACGCCATGTATGGTGATATGCCGAATAACTGGACGCCGGAACTGAGCGGTCTGGCGCGCCTGCGTTTCTCCGCCAACGCGCTGACGCGCATGCGCTTCTGCTTTCCCAACGGCCAGCTCGATATGATTTGCAAAGAGGCGCCGGACTCCGCGCCGCCGCCGCTGAAACCCTGGTTCACTATTCCAGGCAAGCTGCCGGACGGTTATACCCAGATCTTCGGCCACTGGGCCTCGCTGGAGGGCAAAGGCACGCCGCGCGGCGTGATTGGGCTGGATACCGGCTGCTGCTGGGGCGGCGTGCTGACGCTGCTGCACTGGGAGAGCCAGCGCTACTATACGCAGGCATCGAACCGCCAGCCGTCGGCAACCGACAGCATCCCGCCGCAGCAGTCCGCCTGACGGCGCGCAAACGAAAACGCCTTGTCAGAGACAAGGCGTGAAATGCTGCAAAGCGTGCCGCGGCGATAGAGAAGGCGCGATCGTAGGGTTGCCCTTCTCTTAAACCTGCCGGCTGTTAGCGACGCTCAAGAATTTCGAAGCAGTAGCTATGCGAGTTCTGCTCGTCGGCATCGTGAAACTCGCTAAAGGTCGACTGCCACTCATCCGGTTCGTAATCCGGGAACTGCGTATCCCCTTCTACTTCAGCGTCGATATGCGTGAGATAAAGACGATCGGCGCGCTTCAGCATCTGCTCATAAATACGCCCACCGCCAATCACCATAATCTCCGGTACGTCGCCAGCCGCTTTAATCGCCTCATCCAGCGAGGTGACCCAGGTGACGCCTTCCGCAGTGCCCGGCTGACGGCTGACCACAATATTGAGACGTCCCGGCAGCGGACGACCAATTGATTCAAAGGTCAGACGCCCCATAATCACCGGCTTGTTTAAGGTGTTACGTTTAAACCACGCCAAATCTGCAGGCAGGTTCCACGGCATGGCACCTTCCATACCAATGACGCGATCCGCTGCTAATGCCGCGATCAGACTAATCATGTTAAAAGACTCACAGATAAAAAATTGGCGCCATCATACGTAAAGGCGAAACTTTCGTCGATAGCGGGAAGAGTCTAATTACGTAAAGCGCTTTTGCCTCCACGTTTTTATTACTCCACAGAGTTTTACACCGCTTTTTACCTGTGCAGTACCCTAAGCCGCCAGATAAAATAGGTTACCTGGCACAAGGGCAGGAATAGTGCGTTTCAGCTTGACGTAACGGAAGCTGCAGCTCGGGGTTTCATCAAAAAGGAAAATTTAAGTGCACCACTATCTGACCGTTTTAAAAATGTATGCGGTGGTCAATGGCCGCTGCCGTCGTAAAACATTCTGGCTCTTTTTATTATTCAGCACGCTGTTTTCGCTGGCATGTAGCGCGGTAGACGAACTGCTCGGACTGAAGGTTTTTTCTGACCAGGGTCTGCTTTCGCTGGTGTATTCCGTTGCTGTTCTGATCCCTTCTGTCGCCGTCGGCGTGCGCCGCCTGCACGATCTCGATCGCTCCGGCTGGTGGCTGCTGATTATGCTTATTCCCCTGCTGGGAACGCTGCTGCTGCTGATTTACTTTTGCCTGCGCGGTACGGTCGGCCCAAACCGCTTTGGTCCCGATCCGCTGGATGAGGCGACGCCAGCCCAGTAAAAAAAACGGCTCCCTCGGGAGCCGTTTTACGCTTTTGACGATTAGAAATCGTAACGCAGACGTACCACGTTGATATCGCCCAGGTTGTCGGTGCTGGAGGTAAAGACGTGTTCGTAATCGACGCGGAAGCCGTAGTCGAGGAACAGCGTTACGCCCAGACCGTTGTCGATGCGCTGGTAGTTGCGGCCGTTCACATACTCCAGACGATCGCCCATCACGTAAGGCTGAACGGCTTTCAGGCCGTACTGCTTGACCGGGATTTTATAGCCAGCGAAGTATTCCAGGCCCCACGCGTCGTCGGCGAAGTAGTCGTTAACATTGCTGCGTTTGGTCAGCAGGAAGTTTTGATACCAGCCGCCGCCCGCAGAGAGCGTCCAGTTGCCCGGCTTCCAGCTTAATGCAGTGCCGTAGATGTTCTGGTTGTAGTCGCCGTCATCGCCGTTGCGCGGGTTACGCATAGTGGCGCGGGTATAGTTCCACGCGGTGCCCCAGGTCAGGTCATCCGTGATGTGGTAATCCACGCCCAGCGAACCGCCGCCTTTGCGCTTGTAGCGCAGGCCGTTGCCCGGCAGATATTCGTTGTCGCTGAACAGGTAAGAAGCGTAGAGATCGACCGCGCCGAAGGTGTTTTTATACTTCAGCTGTTTGCGCGAGCGGTAGGAGCCGTCATAGTCGCCGTTGATGCCGTTGCCCGGCGCCTGGCCTTTCATGTCGTAGTCCCAGATATCGGTCTTCGCGCCCACCACGTCATAGAAGACGCTGTTCTGCTGGCCGAAATAGATCTCGCCCCAGGTTTTGCTTTTCAGACCGGTATAGAGCTGGCGACGCGTGGTATCGTTGGCGCCATCTTTATAATGGTTATCCCAGTCAAATACGGCCGGAATATTTACGCCCACTTCGTAATAGCTGGCCCAGCTAATATCATCGAACAGATAATAATCAGCAGCGAAGCGGAAACGCGTACCGCCGTCGAAGCCATTACGTTTGTAAGATTTGTCGTTGACGCCGGTCTGATGTTCAAACTGCGGACGAATACTGCCGCCCACGGTGAAGTTCAGACGGCTCAGCGGATCGCCTGCCTGCGGATCTTGTTTAAGAAGAGTAATTTCAGCCTGGCTGGCAAATGGCGCAGCAGCCATTAACGCAGCAATAGCGCTTAGTGTGAAAGCACGCATTTTCATTTTTTTATAGGTCCCTGATTGGCCCGGAAGAATGGGCGGCGAAATATTACGCTGAGCCGATGCGCTTTCGCTTTATAAATTTGTGCGATTTTATCTGAAAATGTCAGCAATAGCACCATGCGCTAAGCCTAAAGACAAATAAGCAAAACTTTAATCGTTTATAGTTATTTATTATCAAATTTGGTGATAAAAAAATAAAAAAAACGGCCCAAAAGGGCCGTTTAATTATGAACGGAAATTAACCGTTAATAAGCGCGTGCATTTCCTGAACAGAAATCACTTTTTCCGTGGGATCCGCATTCAGCGACATCGCCGTGGCGAAGCCGCCATTCAGCGTAGTGTCATAGTGCACTTTATACTGCAGCGCGCTGCGACGAATGACGCGTGAATCTTCAATCGCCTGACGGCCAGCGGTCGTGTTAACGATATAGGTATATTCGCCGTTCTTCAGGCGATCCTGAATATGCGGTCGCCCTTCGTGCACCTTATTTACCAGACGTGGATTAATGCCCGCTTCGCCCAGCACCACTGCGGTGCCGTGGGTGGCGTCCAGTTCAAACCCTAACTTCAGCAGCTTAGCCGCCAGATCGACGATGCGCTTCTTGTCGCCTTCACGTACCGACAGCAGCGCGCGGCCGCTCTTCTTCATATTGCTCTGCGCACCCAGCATCGCTTTAGAGAAGGCTTCGGCAAAGGTACGTCCAACGCCCATCACCTCGCCGGTGGAACGCATTTCCGGGCCGAGAATCGGATCTACGCCCTGGAATTTGTTGAACGGCAGCACCACCTCTTTCACTGAGTAGTAGGGCGGGATCACCTCTTTCGTGACGCCCTGCTCGGCCAGCGTTTTGCCCGCCATCACGCGTGCCGCTACTTTCGCCAGCGGTACGCCGGTAGCTTTGGAGACGAACGGCACGGTACGCGCGGCGCGTGGGTTGACCTCAATCAGGTAAACCTCGTTGTCCTTCACCGCGAACTGCACGTTCATCAGGCCGCGCACGTTGAGCTCAAAGGCCAGACGCTCAACCTGCTGGCGCATAACGTTCTGAATCTCCTCGCTCAGCGTGTAGGCTGGCAGCGAACAGGCGGAGTCGCCTGAGTGCACACCCGCCTGCTCAATGTGCTCCATGATGCCGCCGATCAGCACGCGCTCACCGTCGCAGATGGCGTCGACGTCGACTTCCACTGCATCATCCAGGAAGCGGTCCAGCAGTACCGGCGCGTCGTTGGAAACAGAGACGGCGGTCTGGAAGTAGCGCTTGAGGTCGATCTCGTCGTAGACAATTTCCATCGCGCGGCCGCCCAGCACATATGAAGGACGCACCACCAGCGGATAGCCTATGCTGGCCGCTTTCTCAACGGCCTGCTCCAGCGTAGTGACGGTGGCGTTGGCCGGCTGCTTCAGATTCAGGCGATCAACTGCCTGCTGGAAGCGCTCGCGATCTTCGGCGCGGTCGATAGCGTCCGGGCTGGTGCCGATAACCGGCACGCCCGCCGCTTCCAGCGCACGCGCCAGCTTCAGCGGCGTCTGGCCGCCGTACTGCACGATCACGCCTTTCGGCTGCTCGATGCGCACGATTTCCAGCACATCTTCCAGCGTCACCGGCTCAAAGTAGAGACGGTCAGAGGTGTCATAGTCAGTTGAAACCGTTTCCGGGTTGCAGTTCACCATAATGGTTTCGAACCCGTCTTCGCGCAGCGCCAGCGCGGCGTGCACGCAGCAGTAGTCGAACTCAATGCCCTGGCCGATACGGTTGGGACCGCCGCCCAGCACCATAATCTTGTCACGGTCCTGGTTGGGGTTCGCCTCGCACTCCTCTTCATAAGTAGAGTACATATAGGCGGTATCGGTCGCGAACTCCGCCGCGCAGGTATCGACACGCTTATAGACCGGATGCAGATTGAACTGCTGACGCAGCTTGCGGATCTCGCCTTCCGAGACGCCCGCCAGCGTCGCCAGTCGCGCATCGGCAAAGCCTTTGCGCTTCAGCGCGCGCAGGAACGGCTGGCTCAGGCTGTTGACGCCTTCGCGCGCCACCTGCTCTTCCAGACGTACCAGCTCCTCGATTTGCACCAGGAACCAGCGATCGATATTGGTCAGATTAAAGACGCCGTCGACCGACATACCGGCACGGAACGCATCGGCGATGTACCAGATACGCTCGGCGCCAGCGTCCTTGAGCTCGCGACGAATGCGGGTCAGCGCGTCGGCGTCATCAAGGTGCACTTTCGGATCAAAGCCGTTTGCGCCCACTTCCAGACCGCGCAGCGCTTTCTGCATCGATTCCTGGAAGGTACGACCAATCGCCATCACCTCGCCCACTGACTTCATCTGCGTAGTCAGACGGTCGTTAGCGCCAGCGAATTTCTCGAAGTTAAAGCGTGGAATCTTCGTCACGACGTAGTCGATAGAGGGTTCGAACGACGCTGGCGTCAGGCCGCCGGTAATATCGTTCATCAGCTCGTCAAGCGTGAAGCCGACCGCCAGCTTGGCCGCTACTTTGGCAATCGGGAAGCCGGTCGCTTTAGAGGCGAGCGCCGAGGAGCGCGAGACGCGCGGGTTCATTTCGATAACGATCAGACGGCCGTTCTTCGGGTTAACCGAGAACTGCACGTTGGAGCCTCCGGTTTCTACGCCGATTTCACGCAGTACCGCCAGCGAGGCGTTACGCATGATCTGGTATTCTTTATCGGTCAGCGTCTGCGCTGGCGCGACGGTAATAGAGTCGCCGGTGTGAATGCCCATGGCGTCGAAGTTTTCGATAGAGCAGACAATGATGCAGTTGTCGTTCTTGTCGCGCACCACTTCCATCTCATACTCTTTCCAGCCAATCAGCGACTCATCGATCAGCAGCTCATTAGTGGGCGAGAGATCCAGACCGCGCTCGCAAATCTCTTCAAACTCTTCGCGGTTGTAGGCGATGCCGCCGCCGGTGCCGCCCATGGTGAACGAGGGACGGATAATACACGGGAAGCCAACATCTTCAGCGACCTTCAGCGCCTCTTCCATAGTATGGGCGATACCTGACCGCGCGGTTTCCAGGCCGATTGCTTTCATCGCCTTATCGAAGCGCTGCCGATCTTCCGCCTTGTCGATTGCGTCCGCCGTCGCACCAATCATGGTCACGCCGAACTCTTCCAGCACGCCTTGGCGTTCCAGCTCAAGCGCGCAGTTCAGCGCAGTCTGGCCGCCCATGGTCGGCAGCACCGCGTCCGGGCGCTCTTTTTCAATAATTTTGCGCACGACTTCCCAGTGAATCGGCTCGATATAGGTCGCATCGGCCATTTCCGGGTCGGTCATAATGGTCGCCGGGTTGGAGTTCACCAGAATAACGCGGTAGCCCTCTTCACGCAGCGCCTTACACGCCTGCGCGCCAGAGTAGTCAAATTCACAGGCCTGGCCGATGACGATTGGGCCAGCGCCAAGGATCAGGATGGATTTTATATCAGTACGTTTTGGCATCTTCGGGCTCCTGATTACCTGGCTTTCGAACGGTAGGCTTCGATCAGTTCAATAAAGTGGTCAAACAACGGCGCTGCATCATGCGGGCCGGGGCTCGCTTCCGGGTGTCCCTGGAAGCTGAACGCCGGTTTGTCAGTGCGGTGAATGCCCTGCACCGTTTTGTCGAACAGCGAAATATGCGTCACGCGCAGGTTCGCAGGCAGGCTGGCGTCATCAACGGCGAAGCCATGGTTTTGCGCGGTGATCATGACGCTGTTGTTGTCGAGATCCTGCACCGGATGGTTGCCGCCGTGGTGGCCAAGCTTCATTTTCACGGTTTTCGCACCGCTCGCCAGCGCCAGCAGCTGATGGCCAAGGCAGATGCCGAACACCGGGATCTCGGTTTCAAGGAAAGTTTTAATTGCGCTGATAGCATAATCACACGGCTCCGGATCGCCCGGCCCGTTGGAGAGGAAAATGCCGTCTGGATTAAGCTTCAGCACTTCATCGGCTGGCGTCTGCGCCGGCACGACCGTCAGGCGGCAGCCGCGATCCACCAGCATACGGAAGATATTGAATTTAACGCCGTAATCGTAAGCGACGACATGATACGGCAGCGCCTCTGCGCTCTGCGGTTGCGGCAGCCCATCTTCCAGCGTCCATGAACCCTGCTGCCAGCTGTAAGTTTCCGCCGTTGTGACCTCTTTCGCCAGATCCATCCCTTTCAGACCCGGGAACGCCTGGGCTTTCTGCAGCGCCAGCGCGGCGTCCGGGTTATCGCCCGCGATAATGCAGCCGTTTTGCGCCCCTTTTTCGCGCAGCAGGCGCGTCAGCTTGCGAGTGTCGATATCGGCAATAGCGACGATGTTATTGCGCTGCAGGTAAGCTGACAGGCTCTCTTCACTGCGGAAGTTGCTGACAAGCAGCGGCAGGTCGCGAATAACCAGGCCTTGTGCGTGAATTTGGGTGGACTCTGCGTCGGCGGCGTTAATGCCAACATTGCCGATATGGGGATAAGTGAGGGTGACGATCTGGCGGGAATAGGAGGGATCAGTGAGTATTTCTTGATAACCGGTCATTGACGTATTGAAAACGACCTCCCCCACTGCCGATCCCGTTGCCCCTATGGCCCGACCGTGGAATTGGGTTCCGTCTTCCAGAACCAAGAGCGCTGACTTAATCAAAACATCCTCCAGGGAATAAACAGTCACAATATTTGCATATTAATTCAAAATTTGGCCCTGAATCAAGGCAAAAACCGCCTGAATGGTCGATTTTTGGCAAATTGCGCGCATTCTAATGATCGCCCTGCTGATTGTCTACCCTGAACAGCGATTTTTTTACCCTTTTCGGGTCACTGAATGTTAAAACGCGACATAAGGCGTGAAAAAGAGAGATTAACAGGCGGAATAATCGGTTGCCTGACCAAAAAAAGATAAACCGGGTGTCTGAAGCCTCTTTTTTTTGACCATTTGGTCAAAATTGTTCTTTTTACAGACTGAAGAGAGGGGAAAAATCTTAATTTACAGAGATAGGATTAAAAAAAGCATAGTAAAGCTTATTTTATAACAAAATTAAGGGCGATAAAAATATCGCCCTTTCCAATCAACAGATTACAGATTGAAATAACCACATCACGAGGGTATAAATCAATTACAACATCGATAAATCGAGCACATCTCGCATATCATAAAGTCCGTTTTTGCGCTCTTGAAGCCACAATGCCGCCTTAACCGCCCCATTTGCAAAGGTCATACGGCTGGAAGCCTTGTGGGTTATCTCTACGCGCTCGCCAGTATCAGCAAACATTGCGGTATGTTCACCGACGATATCGCCCGCGCGCACTGTGGCGAAGCCGATAGTCTGCGGTTTACGTTCGCCGGTATGGCCTTCGCGCGCGTAAACGGCGTGATCTTTCAAATCCCAGCTCATGGCATCAGCAATGGCTTCACCCATCGCCAGCGCAGTGCCGGAAGGGGCATCGACTTTATGACGATGGTGCGCTTCGATAATTTCGATATCAGCGTAGTCGCCCATGACCTTCGCCGCTTTCTCCAGCAGCTTAAGCACCAGATTTACGCCGACGCTGAAGTTGGCGGCAAACACGATAGCGATATCAGCGGAAGCCGCCTGGATGGCGGCTTTGCCCGCCTCGTCAAAACCGGTTGTGCCGATTACCATCGCCTTGTTGTATTCGCGGCACAGCGCCAGATAGTGGAGCGTGCCTTCAGGGCGAGTGAAATCCACCAGCACGTCGAAATCATCCATTACGCTGCGTAAATCATCCGTGATGATGACGCCGTTTTTGCCCACCCCGGCCAGTTCGCCAGCGTCGCTGCCTGCCAGTGAAGAGCCTGGGCGTACCAGCGCTGCGCCCAGCTCGACGCCTTCTGTCTGGTGCGTCGCTTCAATCAGGTTGCGCCCCATACGGCCAGACGCGCCTACGACGGCAATGCGGTAATTACTCATATTTATTCATTCCTGATACAAATCTATGCATGCAAAGCGTTATCAGGTTAACGGTCAGTTAACAGACACGCCACTATTAACAGGGGATAATAAGAATTTCAGGGTAGCGCTTACCGATTATCAGTAAAAGCAATTCCGTTGAAGGGACGGCGACGTTTAGCCAATAAAAAAGGCCGAACAGAGTCGGCCTTTCAGCAAGCGGATACCCGTGCGTTACTGCACGTTGCGTACTTCGACGCGCAGCTCTTTGGGTACTTCAAACACGATGTTCTCTTCGCGTCCGATCAGTTCGATCACCGCCTCGCCGCCCAGCTCGCGCAGACGCTGGATCACCTGCTGCACCAGAACATCCGGCGCGGATGCCCCAGCCGTCACGCCGATGCACTCTACGCCTTTTACCCACTCTTCCTGAATATCGTCCGCGGAATCGATGAGCTTCGCCAGCTTGCCGGCGCGCTGCGCCAGTTCCGCCAGGCGATTAGAGTTTGAGGAGTTCTTCGATCCGACCACCAGCACCACTTCCGCATCGCGTGCCAGCACGCGCACCGCTTCCTGACGGTTGGTGGTGGCGTAGCAGATATCATCCTTGCGCGGGCCGATAATCGCCGGAAAACGGGTGCGCAGCGCATCGATCACATCAGAGGTGTCATCAACCGACAGTGTGGTCTGCGTCATAAAGCAGAGATTGCTCTCATCCTTTACCTGCAGCTTAAACACATCTTCCGGCGACTCCACCAGATACATGCCGCCGTTAGGGTTGCTGTACTGGCCCATGGTGCCTTCCACTTCCGGGTGGCCCGCATGGCCGATCAGGATCGCTTCCACGCCTTTGCGGCTGGCGCGCGCGACCTCCATATGAACCTTGGTCACCAGCGGACAGGTGGCGTCGAACAGCATCGTCAGGCTGCGCGCCTTCGCTTCCGCGCGAACCGCCTGCGAGACGCCGTGCGCGGAAAAAATCAGTATGGCGTTATCCGGCACTTCGCTGATCTCTTCAATAAAGATCGCGCCGCGCTCGCGCAGGCTGTTTACCACGTAGCGGTTATGCACCACTTCATGACGCACATAAATCGGTGCGCCGTACATCTCCAGCGCACGCTCGACGATGCTGATGGCGCGATCGACGCCAGCGCAGAAGCCGCGCGGGTTAGCCAGCAGGATTTGCATCGTTTGCCTCCAGTACCGGATCGACTTCCAGCACGTCGATATCGAAATGAACCTGATGACCGGCCAGCGGATGATTGAAATCCACCGTAATGGAATCGCCGGAAATATCGCGGATCACGCCAGGCATTTCACTGCCGCCCATGCCGGTAAAGAGCATAATGGCGCCGATTTCCGGCTCGCCCGCATTAATGAAATCGCGGCGCGAAAAGTACTGGATCAGATCGGGGCTGACGGTGCCGAAAGCCGCTTCCGGCTCCAGCGTAAAGGCGTGCTTGTCTCCCGCCTTCAGTCCCAGCAGCTCCTGCTCCAGCGCAGCGGAAAGGCTGCCGTCGCCCAGACGGAACAGCGCCGGTTTGCCGGAAGCGGAGGTCGACTCCGCAACAGAGCCGTCCTCCAGCTTCAGCGTGAAATGCAGCAGCACTGCGCTGTCGCGCTGTACAGAGACTGTCATGGCTTACCCTTGTTTTGCCTGTTTGCCGGAGGGGCTGAAAAAGCCCTCCAGCACCACTAACGCGGCGCCGATACAGATGCCGCAGTCAGCGATATTAAAGGTGGCGAAGTGCCAGTCACCAATATAGAAGTCGATAAAGTCGACGACAAATCCGTGATAAGCACGATCGAACAGGTTGCCTGCCGCGCCGCCGATAATCAGCGCGTAGGCGATATTAACGATTTTCTGGCTGGCGCGGCTGCGGTACATCATCACCAGCAAGGCCACCACGATAGCGATGGCGATGCCAGCGAAGAACCAGCGCTGCCAGCCGCCTTTATCCGCCAGGAAGCTGAACGCCGCACCGTAGTTGTGCGCGTAGAACAGGTTGAGGAACGGCATCAGCGGCTGCGTTTCATGCAGCATCATGTTGTTCATCACCCACTGTTTGCTGGCGAAATCGACCAGGATTACCGCCAGCACCAGCCATACCCAGCGTAAGCCGGTTGAGAGAATAGGTTTACGCATCAGGCAAATTTACGCTCTTCGCCGTTACCGGCCAGGTTGGTATAACAACGACCGCACACGGCAAGATGCTCCGCGTTCTGGCCGACGTCCGTAGTGTAATGCCAGCAGCGTGGGCACTTCTCGCCTTCTGCTTTGTGCAGCGCGATTTTCAGACCTTTTACCAGTTCGCTTTGCTGCGCTTCTTCGCTGGCCAGCGCGTAATCCGCCACCGTCGCGCCCGACGTCAGCAGCACAAAGCGCAGCTCGTCGCCCAGCGCCTGCAGCTTCGCCGCCAGCGCCGCATCGGCATAGAGCGTGACGGTCGCTTCCAGCGCGCCGCCGATACGCTTGTCGCTGCGCGCCTGCTCGATCGCCTTGTTGACTTCACCGCGCACTTTCAGCAGCTCCGCCCAGTAGGCATCGTTCAGCGCTTCATCCTGCGACAGACCAAACAGGCCGTCATACCACTCTTCTGTGAAGACGTACTGCGCGCGTTTGCCCGGCAGATAGCCCCAGATTTCATCAGCGGTAAAGGACATGATCGGCGCCATCCAGCGCACCAGCGCCTCAACGATGTGCCACAGCGCAGTCTGACAGCTGCGGCGCGCCAGGCTGTCGCCTTTCGCGGTGTACTGGCGATCCTTGATGATATCCAGATAGAAAGAACCCATCTCTACCGAGCAGAACTGCATCAGGCGCTGGATAACTTCATGGAAGTCGTAGTTTTCGTAAGAAGCGACAATATCCGCCTGCGCAGCCTGCGCGCGGCCAACCGCCCAGCGATCCAGCACCACCATCTCTTCCGGTTTAACCATATCGGTCTCTGGGTTGAAGCCGTTAAGGTTCGCCAGCAGGAAGCGCGCGGTGTTACGGATACGACGATAGGCGTCGGCGGAGCGTTTCAGGATCTCGTCGGAGACCGCCATCTCGCCGGAATAGTCGGTAGAGGCGACCCACAGACGCAGAATATCCGCGCCCAGTTTGTTCATCACGTCCTGCGGCGATACGGTGTTGCCGATCGACTTGGACATCTTGCGGCCCTGACCATCCACGGTAAAGCCGTGGGTCAGTACCTGACGATAAGGCGCTTTGCCCTTCATCGCGGTAGAGATCATCAGCGATGACATAAACCAGCCGCGATGCTGGTCGGAGCCTTCCAGATACATGTCGGCTGAGTGGCCGCCAAATTCCGGACGCGCGTCGACGACGGCATAGCTGGTAGAGCCGGAGTCGAACCAGACGTCCAGCGTATCCGGCACCTTCACATAGTTGTCGGCGTCGTCGCCCATCAGGTCGCGCGGATCGAGATCCCACCACGCCTGAATGCCATCCTGCTCAACGCGCTGCGCGACTTTCTCCATCAGCGCCAGCGTATCGGGATGCAGCTGCTCGGTCTCTTTATGCACGAACAGCGCCATCGGCACGCCCCAAGTGCGCTGACGAGAGATACACCAGTCAGGACGGTTCGCTACCATCGCTTCGATGCGCGCCTGACCCCAGTCCGGGATCCACTGAACGCCTTTGATCTCTTTCAGCGACTGCGCGCGCAGCCCTTTCTGATCCATGCTGATAAACCACTGCGGCGTCGCACGGAAGATAATCGGCGTTTTATGACGCCAGCAGTGCGGGTAGCTGTGCAGCAGCTTTTCCACATGCAGCAGCGCGCCTTTCTCTTTCAGCAGCTCGACGATGACGTCGTTAGCCTTGAATACATTCAGGCCGTCGAGCGTCGGATAGGTGCCTGGCAGATAGGTGCCGTCCGGACCCACCGGATTCGCTACCTCGATGCCATATTTCTGGCCGATGACATAGTCGTCCGGACCGTGGCCCGGTGCGGTATGCACGGCGCCGGTACCGGCGTCGAGCGTCACGTGCTCGCCCAGCACCACCGGCGACTGGATGTTCACCAGGAAAGGATGCTGGAAGGTGAGACGCTCCAGCGCCGCGCCCTTGCATTCGCCCAGCACGGTCCACTCGGTGACGCCTGCGCGCTTCAGCACGCTCTCAGTCAGCTCTTTCGCAAGGATCAGCGCGCGCCCGTCGATCTGCACCAGCTGATAATCGAACTCCGGATGCAGCGAGATGGCGCGGTTAGCCGGCATGGTCCAGGGCGTGGTGGTCCAAATCACCAGCGAGATCGGGCCGTTCACCGGCGCGTCGCCAAATTTAGCGCGTACCGCGTCGCGATCCACCGCGTTGAACATCACATCGATAGAAGGCGAGGTTTTGTCATAGTATTCGACTTCCGCTTCCGCCAGCGCAGAACGGCAGTCCAGACACCAGTGCACCGGCTTGGCGCCTTTATGCAGATGGCCGTTGCCGATGATCTTGCCCAGCGCGCGAATGATGTTGGCTTCGGTCTGGAAGTTCATCGTCAGGTAAGGACGCTCCCAGTCACCCAGCACGCCGAGGCGGATAAAGTCCGCTTTCTGCCCTTCTACCTGCTCAGCGGCGTACTTGCGGCACGCTTCGCGGAATTCGGCTGGCGTCACTTTCTCGCCCGGCTTGCCGATCATCTGCTCGACCTTATGTTCGATCGGCAGACCGTGGCAGTCCCAGCCCGGCACGTAAGGCGAATCGAAGCCCGCCATGCCTTTCGACTTAACGATAATGTCTTTCAGAATCTTGTTAACTGAGTGACCAATATGAATGCTGCCGTTCGCATAGGGAGGGCCGTCATGCAGGATAAAGGTTTTTTTCCCTTTTTTGGCTTCGCGGATGATGCCGTACAGGTTGTCATCATACCAGCGTTGCAGCATTCCCGGCTCGCGTTTGGCAAGATCGCCGCGCATCGGGAACCCCGTTTCGGGCAAATTCAGGGTAGATTTATAGTCACTCATCAGATTCTCGTTTCCGTATTTTGCGGGGTTAAAGCCCAAAGAAGCGCCGGGCGGTTACCACATCTTTCGCAATTTGTTCTTTCAACGCCTCCAGTGAGGCAAAGCGCTGCTCGTTACGTATCTTATGCTTCAGCACCACATCAATGTGCTTTCCGTACAGATTGATATTGATGTCAAGCAGGTGAACTTCAAGCTGCTGACGCAATCCTTTTACCGTTGGACGCGTGCCGATATTAGCGACGCCGGGAACGGGCGCGCCCAGGCCGAGCACCTCCACCGCATAAACGCCTTTCACCGGCGAGACAACGCGGCGTAACGGGATATTCGCGGTGGGAAAACCGATGGTGCGTCCCAGTGCATCGCCGTGCACGACGCGGCCAGAGATACTGAAAGGATGGCCCAGCAGCGTTTGCGCCAGCGCTAAATCGTCATCGGCCAGCGCCTGACGCACGGCGGTGCTGCTGATACGCTTGCCGCCGTCGCAGAAGGTTTCGGTGCTGACGACATCAAAGCCGTATTCGGCACCGGCCTTCTGTAATAACAGGAAATCGCCCTGACGACCAGCGCCAAAGCGGAAATCATCCCCCACCGCCAGGTACCTGACGCCCAGCTTATCCACCAGCAGATCGGTGATAAAACACTGCGCCGACTGCGCGGCGAAGCGACGGTCAAAGCGTACGCAGAGCACGCGATCGACGCCCGCCTCCGCCAGGAATTTCAGCTTCTCCCGCAGGCGCGTCAGACGCGCCGGCGCTTTGTCTCCGGCAAACAGTTCAAGCGGCTGCGGCTCAAACAGCATCACCATCACCGGGAGCTGGCGTTTTCGTCCCTCTTCGCACAGGCGCGCCATCAGCGCCTGATGGCCGCGATGCACGCCGTCGAAGTTACCAATGGTCAGGACGCAGCCGCGATGCTGCTCGTTTAAATTATGAATACCGCGGATAAACTTCATGGCTGACTCAAACCGGTGGAAATCGGCGGATTATACCCTTGAAACCGGCGAAGGTTAACCCGTCAACGCCACCTTTCCTGGGCAGAACGCGCCATTTCTCCGGGGCTGGCGCGCGTCGCCCTCTCCTCAGAGAATTTTGTTGGGAAAGGCTGTATTCAGGGAGGGGAAGCTGGTAGAATCTTGCGCCATCAATTACGTAACCGGGCGTGGTTTGTAAAACGACGCTTATTTGCACAAATCCATTGACAAAAGAAGGCTCAAAAGGCATAGTCCTCGGCCTTTGATTTGTCCATATAGAACACATTTGGGAGTTGGACCTTGGCTAATATCAAATCAGCTAAGAAACGCGCCGTAACATCTGAAAAACGTCGCAAGCATAACGCGAGCCGTCGTTCTATGATGCGTACTTTCGTTAAGAAAGTATACGCGGCGATCGCAGCTGGCGACAAAGCTGCTGCGCAGAACGCATTTAACGAAATGCAACCGATCGTGGACCGTCAGGCTGCTAAAGGTCTGATCCACAAAAACAAAGCTGCACGTCATAAAGCTAACCTGACTGCTCAGATCAACAAAATGGCGTAAGCCTTTGTTTATCGCTTTGTAAAAAGAACCGGCGCTTAGCCGGTTTTTTTTCGTCTCAATTAAGCGGCGCGGCGCGCCAGACGCAGCCTCAGAATCAGATAGCCCGCTACCGCCGACAGAATCGACCCCAGCAAAATACCCAGCTTCGCCAGCGTGATCAGCTGCGGATTGCTCTCGCCATAGGCCAGCGAGGCGATAAAAATCGACATAGTAAAACCTATGCCGCACAGCACGCCGACCGCGGCGATATCCGCGAGATGGGTGTTTTTCGGCAGCGATGCCAGCCTGAATTTTACCGCCAGCCAGCAGAAGAGCGTAATGCCTGCGGGTTTGCCAATCAGCAGTCCTGCCATAATCCCCAACGGCAGCAGCGAGAAGATATCCCCTGCGTGAACGCCATCCAGCGACACGCCCGCATTGGCGAAGGCGAACAGCGGCAGGATCAGCCAGCGCACCCAGGGATGCAGCGCATGCTCAAGATGAATAGCCGGTGAGTGTCCCTCCTCCTTTTTCAGCGGAATCAGGAAGCCCACCACGACGCCCGCCAGCGTCGCATGAACGCCCGACTTCAGCACGGCGGTCCACAGCACCATACCGACCAGCAGATAGAGCCCGGTATTGCGCACGTTGAGCAGATTCATCGCCGCCAGCACCACAATCGCCAGCGCTGCGACGCCCAGCGCCGTCATCGACATATCGCTGGTGTAGAAGAGCGCAATAATCACAATCGCGCCGAGATCGTCGATAATCGCCAGCGCCATCAGAAAGATTTTCAGCGCTGGCGGCACGCGACTGCCCAGCAGCGCGAGGATGCCCAGCGCAAAAGCGATATCGGTGGCGGTAGGAATCGCCCAGCCGCTGCGCGTGGCCTCATCCGCGCCGTTAAACGCCAGAAACAGCAGGCCCGGCACCAGCATGCCGCCCAGCGCGGCAATCAGCGGAAAAACCGCCTGCTCGCGCTTCGCCAGCGCGCCCATCACCAGTTCGCGCTTCACTTCTAAGCCGACCATCAGAAAGAAGAGCGCCATCAGCGCGTCATTGATCCACAGCAGCAGGTTCTTGCTGATATCGAGCGAGCCAAAGCGAAACTCTACCGGCACGGCCAGCAGGTTTTGATAAGCCTGCTGCGTAGCGGCGTTATTCGCCAGAAACATCGCCAGCGCAGCCGCCAGGATCAGCACGACGCCGCTGGTGGCGTCATTATTAAGCAATTTTTTAAGCCCGATATTCACAAATCATCCTTCCCAGAAAATAAAAAACGTACAGAGTCATAATAATAACAGGTTGTAATCGCGGTTTATTATCAGGCGTGGGTTAATCGCGTAACGACGGGCAAAAAAAAGCCAGCGACAAAGCGCTGGCTTCATTTTCACTGAGTGCGGTTTAGCGGGTCAGGTCGTCGAAAAACTTCTTAACGCCGTCGAAAAAGCTTTTTGAACGCGGGCTGTTGTTCTCGCCGGTCGGGCCGCCGAAGCTCTCTTCCAGATCGCGCAGCAGCTTTTTCTGTTTTTCATTCAGATTGACCGGCGTCTCCACCACGACACGACACAGCAGATCGCCGACCGCGCCGCCGCGTACCGATTTCACCCCTTTGCCGCGCATACGGAACAGCTTGCCGGTCTGGGTTTCAGCCGGTACTTTCAGCTTCACGCGGCCATCCAGCGTCGGTACTTCGATTTCGCCGCCCAGCGCCGCCATCGCAAAGTTAATCGGCACTTCGCAGTAAAGGTTATTATCTTCACGCTCGAAGATCGGGTGTTTCTTCACCGAAACCTGAACGTAGAGATCGCCTGCTGGCGCGCCCTGCTCTCCTGCTTCGCCTTCGCCGCTCAGACGAATGCGGTCGCCGGTATCGACGCCTGCGGGGATTTTCACCGACAGGGTTTTCGACTTCTCGACGCGGCCGTGGCCATGACAGGCGTTGCACGGATCTTTAATCACCGAACCGCGGCCGTGACAGGTCGGACAGGCCTGCTGTACGGTAAAGAAGCCCTGACGCATCTGCACCTGGCCTGCGCCATGACAGGTCGGACAGGTTTGTGGCTGAGAGCCCGCTTTGGCCCCGCTGCCGTGGCAAACGTCACACTCCTGCAGCGTCGGGATGCGGATCTCTTTGGTCACGCCGCGCACCGCTTCTTCCAGCGTCAGCTCCATGTTGTAGCGTAAATCGGCGCCGCGCGCTGCGCGCTGACGACGACCGCCGCCAAAGATGTCGCCGAAGACGTCGCCAAAGATATCGCTGAAGTCCGCGCCGCCGCCGAAGCCGCCGCCACCGAATCCACCGCCGCCCATACCGCCCTGTTCAAACGCCGCATGGCCGTACTGATCGTATGCCGCGCGCTTCTGCGCGTCGGTCAGGATTTCGTAGGCTTCCTTGACCTCTTTAAATTTGGCTTCAGCCTCTTTATCACCCGGATTGCGATCGGGGTGAAACTTCATCGCCAGGCGTTTGTACGCCTTTTTAATTTCACGTTCGTCCGCGGATTTGGAGACGCCTAAAATCTCGTAGTAGTCACTCTTCGCCATTTTTAGCCCTTAACATGCTCGCACGGGCGTGGAGAGAACTCCTACGCCCGTGCTGGTTTCAACGGCTGTCAGGCCAACCGTCGCGCCCGGTCAGGGGCAATTATTTTTTGTTGTCTTTCACTTCTTCGAATTCAGCGTCGACCACGTCGTCGTCTTTCTTCGCAGAAGCGTCGGCTGCATCCGCGCCGCCCGCCTGTGCCTGCTGCTGCGCCGCTTCCATCAGCTTGCTGGAAACCTGCATCAGCGCCTGCATCTTAGCGTCGATCGCCTCTTTGTCTTCGCCTTTCAGTGCCGTTTCCAGCTCGCTCAGTGCGGACTCGATTGGCGCTTTATCGTCGGCGGAGAGTTTATCGCCCGCTTCTTCCAGCTGCTTACGCGTGCTGTGCGCAATCTGGTCGCCCTGGTTACGGGTCTGTACCAGCTCTTCGAACTTACGATCCGATTCAGCGTTCGCTTCTGCATCGCGAACCATTTTTTCGATCTCATCCTCGTTCAGGCCGGAAGAGGCTTTGATGGTGATCTTCTGCTCTTTACCGCTGTTCTTGTCTTTGGCTGAGACATGCAGGATGCCGTCCGCATCGATATCGAAGGTTACTTCGATCTGCGGCATACCACGCGGTGCCGGCTGAATGCCGTCCAGGTTGAACTGGCCCAGCGATTTGTTATCGCTTGAACGCTTACGCTCGCCCTGCAGCACGTGAATGGTCACGGCAGACTGGTTATCTTCAGCCGTTGAGAATACCTGGCTGTGTTTGGTCGGAATCGTGGTGTTCTTGCTGATCAGCGAAGTCATCACGCCGCCCATGGTTTCGATACCCAGCGACAGCGGGGTTACGTCCAGCAGCAGTACGTCTTTTACGTCGCCCGCCAGCACGCCGCCCTGTACCGCAGCGCCTACGGCGACCGCTTCATCCGGGTTAACGTCTTTACGCGGCTCTTTACCGAAGAACTCCGCCACTTTAGCCTGCACCATCGGCATACGCGTCTGACCACCGACCAGGATGACGTCGTTGATGTCGGAAACAGAGAGTCCCGCATCCTGCAGCGCCACTTTCAGCGGTTCGATAGAACGGCTGACCAGATCTTCTACCAGCGACTCCAGCTTAGCGCGGGTCACTTTGATGTTCAGGTGTTTCGGACCCGTTGCGTCCGCCGTGATGTACGGCAGGTTAACGTCGGTCTGCTGCGCGGAAGAGAGCTCGATTTTCGCTTTCTCTGCGGCTTCTTTCAGACGCTGCATTGCCAGCGGATCGTTGTGCAGATCGATGCCCTGATCTTTCTTGAACTCCGCTACCAGATAGTTGATCAGACGGCTGTCGAAGTCTTCACCACCCAGGTGGGTATCACCGTTGGTCGCCAGCACTTCGAAGGTTTTTTCACCGTCAACTTCGTCGATTTCGATAATAGAGATATCGAACGTACCGCCGCCCAGGTCGTATACCGCGATGGTGCGGTTGCCCTGACCTTTATCCAGGCCGTAGGCCAGCGCCGCTGCGGTCGGTTCGTTGATAATGCGTTTTACTTCCAGACCGGCGATACGGCCGGCGTCTTTTGTCGCCTGACGCTGCGCATCGTTAAAGTAGGCCGGAACGGTAATAACGGCTTCGGTGACCGGCTCGCCAAGATAATCTTCTGCGGTCTTTTTCATTTTTTTCAGCACTTCCGCAGAGATCTGCGGCGGCGCCATTTTCTGACCTTTTACTTCCAGCCAGGCATCGCCATTGTCGGAAGAGGTAATTTTGTACGGCATGATTTTGATATCACGCTGCACTTCTTCGTCCTGGAAACGACGGCCGATTAGACGCTTGATAGCGAACAGCGTGTTCTGCGGGTTGGTCACCGCCTGACGTTTAGCCGGTTGGCCCACCAGAGTTTCGCCATCCTGCGTATAAGCAATAATTGAAGGCGTGGTGCGATCGCCTTCGGCATTCTCCAGTACGCGCGCTTTCGTGCCGTCCATGATCGCAACACAAGAGTTGGTTGTACCCAGGTCAATACCAATAATCTTACCCATCTAAACGTCTCCCACTTAAATTCTTTGTCAATTTGGGTTGTGACCCCTTAATGCGGTCGCTTTGTTGGCTTTCAACCGCCGTGACTCGCTTTTTTTCCGGGCTCACAACGCTCGATGACAACTAAATGGGGCCGCTTCGAAGCGCATCAAGGGTTAAAAGAAAATTTTTTTTCAGACCAGCCTTTTCTGAGCCGCGCGCAGTCCGTACGTTGCTGACGCAAAGAAAAAGGCCGCGCAAAGCGCGGCCTTGTGAACGCAGTGTTGAGCAAGTGCGGTGTGGAGCGGTCAGGCCAGCACAGGACTGACAAAAATATATTACCGTTATTATCGCAAAACTAAATTACTTGTCGATTTTCCCTGATGTCAGCGAATATGCGGATGCCATATCCATCAAACAACTGCCGCTATCATAATATCAGACCTTTTATTCCGCAGGGGTAATATTAGCCCTTGCGTCCGACTGAGCCACATGGTAATAATGAAAATTCCGGAAGTTTTCCATCCCTCCTGTCTCTATTCATATTTCTATCATATGGGCATTATTATATGGAAATAAAGATCGGCCATATTGAGGACCGTCAGACCGAAGAATATATTATTCAGCAGCTCTGGCAGCATAATAGCCGCTTCGCCGACGTTAATATGAAGCCGCTGAACGTTATATTGTACGATGACGATCAACATATTAAGGGCGGCCTGCTGGCTCACACCTGGTTCGGCACGCTGGATATTCACTATTTATGGATAGATGAGGCTCATCGCCAGCACGGCACAGGGCGTCAGCTGATGCAAAAAGCCGAAGAAGAGGCGCGCAGCCGCGGCTGCCATATGGCAGTGGTGGATACCTTAAGCTTTCAGGCGCGCGGATTTTATGAAAAGCTCGGCTATCGCGTCTATGGCGAACAGGATGGCTATGCGCAGCGCTTTGCCCGTTATTATCTGGCAAAAAGATTATAACCCGCACTTAATCAGCGAGGCGCTATGGGCAGCCCATATCGCAGTATCGACGATTTTCTTGCCGCCTTTGCCACTACCATGGATCTATTACCCACGCCATGGGGGTTTAAAGATGCAGCGTCGCAGCATCTATATATGAATAGCGCGGCGAGGTTATATACCGCCACGCCGAAAAACTATTCATTAGAGGGCAAAAAAGATAATGAGTTTCCCACGCCCTGGAGCGACTGCGCTGATGAATTTTGTGAGCATGATGAAAAAGCCAGAGCGCTGAACACCGGCGTTGCGGTTATAGAAACCCATTACTGGTATGGCAAAAACTATCTCACACCTTTTATCAGCGAAAAATATCCGGTATTCGATAGCCGCAACGTTTTCCTGGGCTGCATCTGGAATGCACGACCGCTGGAGAGCATCACCGCGCTGACGTTTATTCATCCGCAAAAGGCCTCTGTGCTGACGACGCAGCTCGAACACCCTCTTTTTACCCCTGCCGAACTGGATGTGATCTTTCTGCTGCTCAGGCGATTCAGTGCCAAAGAGATCGCCAGGATTTACAACCTCAGCGTGAAGACCATCGGCAATCGCATCGCCACCCTTTACCAAAAGGCGGGCGTGCACTCGCTGCAACAGTTCGAGCAGTACTGCCGCGCTGAGTCGCTGGAGAACTATCTGCCAGAGAAACTGCTCAGTAAAGGCGTCTCTTTTATTTAAACCGGCAAGGAAAACCTGTTGTGAGTAAATTTGATGACTACCCGTTGAGCCGGGTGCCTGCGGGCGAAAGGCTCTCGCTGCTTAGCGTCGCCATTGTGCATATGGGCATGCTGACCGCGCTCGATCAGTTTATGCTCGGCGCCGTGCTGGGCAACAGCATGACGCTCGGCGAAGCCTTTACCGCCATCACTCTGGCAAGCCTGCTGTTTGGCTTTCTGACTTTCGCGCTCGGCTATGCCGGGATGCGCGAAGGCTTATCAGGCACTCTGCTGGCACGCTGGTGCGGCTTCGGCCGCCACGGCTCGGTCCTGATCGGACTACTGGTCGCCGTCAGCCTGCTGGGCTGGTTTGGCATCCAGAATGCGGTTTTCGCCCGCTCGCTAAGCTACGCCCTCGGGGACAAACTGAGCTTCGCGCAGTCCGCCTCCTTGTCAGGCGCAGTACTGACCCTGCTGGTCGCCTTTGGCTTTAAGGCGTTGCGCTTTACCGCGCGCGTGGCGGTGCCGCTGTTTATCGCGCTGGTTGGCTGGATTTTCTGGCACGCGTTCCACGGTGAAACGGGAAGCGGCATACCGCCGGTCGCCGCGACGGAGACCATTACGGTGAGCGCCGCCATTACCATGGTGATTGGCGGCGCCATTCTCGCCAGCCTGATGACCCCGGATCTGACGCGTTTCTCACGCAGCGGCAAAGACGTTTTCGCCATCACGCTGTTGACCATCCTCGCAGGCGAGTATGGCGTTAACGGGCTGGCTATCCTGATAGCGAAAGAGCTGCATACCTCCGACATTATTGCCATTATTACCCAGACCACCAGCACGCTGGGGCTGTTCGCGGTGGTCTTCTCAACCCTGCGCATCAACGACCTTAACCTCTACTCCTCGGCGCTGGGCATCGCCAACGCTACGGAAGGGCTGACCGGCTTTAAACCGCGCTACAGCATGATTACGCTGCTGCTGGGTTTCCTTGGCACGCTCTGCTCCGTGCTGGGTATTCTCGATCGCTTCGTGGATTTTCTTGAGCTGCTGGGCGTGGTCTTCCCACCGGTGCTGGGCGTAATGATTGTCGATTACTATCTGCTGAAAACCGATCGCCAGACGCTGGCGCAGAGCCGCGACAGCAATGCGCTGCCGCCGACTTCTCGGCTCATCGGCTGGCCTGCGCTGATCGCCAGCGTCGCAGGCAGCGCCGCCGGGCTGCTGGTTGAGCGCGGCGTGCCGGTTTTCAATTCGATTATCGTTGCCTGCCTCGTTTATCTGCTGACCGCGCCGCTGATGAAGCGCGCGGCGGTTACGCCGAAAGAGAGAGCCGCCGAATAAGCGCGTAACGCGCCTGGAGACAGGCGCGTTAATTTATCGCTAAGACGTTAGCTGCGGGTCGCGTACTGCGGCTATTACTGACTACAGATGCGTTTCACTCGCCAGCGCGCCCTGCCGTCCGGCACTGTGCAGCCACAGCCCGATAATCAGCCCGGTCAGCGCCAGCGCTAGCACATACCAGGCAGGCGCCAGCGGCGTCAGCCGCAGGATCAGCGTCACGAAGATCGGCGTCAGACCGCCAAAGATGGCGTAGGCGACGTTATAGGAGAATGAGATACCGGTGAAGCGCACCGCCGCAGGAAAGGCGCGCACCATCAAAAAGGGCACGACGCCCACCACACCGACGCTCAGCCCCGCCAGTCCATAGTTAAAGAAGAGGCCGTTAGCATCCGGCGTCTGGCTGGCAAAGAAGTGCCAGCTACAGACCGCCAGCAGCAGCGAGCCGCCTGTCAGGGTTTTCGCCGCGCCTATCCAGTCCACCAGCCATCCGGCGATTATGCAGCCCACCAGCAGCATCACCGTCGCCAGGCAGTTAGCCTGCAGACTCAGCGCGGCGCTGATGCCGTGCTGTTTCTGCATCAGCGCAGGCGCCATCAGGATCACCACCACAATACAGGCGGAGAGCATCCAGGTGAGCAGCATAGAGAGCAGAACGCTACCTTTATGGCGGGTCAGCACGGTTTTCAGCGGCAGCGTATCAGCCAGCATTTTGCGCTGCTGCATCTGCTGAAAGACCGGCGTCTCATGCAGCCAGCGGCGCAGATACATCGCCAGCAGCCCAAACAGACCGCCAAGAAAAAAAGGAATGCGCCAGCCGATACTGGCGACCATCTGCGGCGTCATGCTGCTGTTGATAGCGGTCGCGACCAGCGACCCCAGCAGGATCCCCATTGTCAGCCCGGCGGTCAGCGTGCCACAGGCGAAACCGATGCGTTTTTCCGGCACGTGCTCCGCCACAAACACCCAGGCGCCCGGCACTTCGCCGCCAATAGCCGCTCCCTGCAACAGGCGCAGCAACAACATCAGCAGCGGCGCGATAATGCCCGCCGAGTCATAGGTAGGCAGCACGCCCATCGCCAGCGTGGGCAGCGCCATCAGCAGGATGCTCAGGCTGAACATTTTCTTGCGCCCGACCTTGTCGCCGAAATGCGCCATAATCAGACCGCCCAGCGGACGCGCCAGATAGCCAGCAGCGAAGATCGCAAAGGTTTGCAGCTGGCGCAGCCAGTCAGGAATGTCAGGCGGAAAGAAGAGTTCGCCGATAACCGCGGCGAAAAAGACAAAAATAATAAAGTCGTAGAACTCCAGCGCGCCACCGAGCGCGGCCAGCGACAACGTTTTGTAATCCTGAGCTTTCAGGCGATGAGCAGCTTGTGAATCCATAAGCGTACCGGTTCCAGAGGTAAAAGAGGAATTGTAAATCCAGGCTTACTATACCGTTCATCTTTCACCACACCAGCGCCGCCAGAGGCTATGCCTGAAATGACGAATATTTAGTTATTTATCTCTCGTATCGCGCTTTTAGGGCGAAAAGCTGCTACCACATCGCGATGCGTATCAACGTAGGGGCCCTCCAGCAGCTGTAAACAATAAGGTACAGCAGCAAAAATACCCGGCACTTTTACCTTGCCGTCGGCATCCTTCACCCCTTCCAGCGTCTCTTTAATCGACTTCGGCTGTCCCGGCAGGTTAAGCACCAGCGACTGTTTACGGATCACGCCGACCTGACGCGACAAAATAGCGGTAGGCACGAACTGCAGGCTAATCTGGCGCATCTGTTCGCCGAAACCAGGCATCTCGCGATCGGCGACCGCCAGCGTCGCGTCGGGCGTCACATCGCGGCGCGCCGGACCGGTACCGCCGGTGGTCAGCACCAGATGACAGAAACGCTCATCCACCAGCTCGCAGATCGCCTGCTCAATCAGCGGCTGCTCATCCGGCACCAGCCGGGTTTCGGTGGTAAAAGGGGTCGCCAGCGCGCTGCTGAGCCAGGCTTCCAGCGCGGGAATGCCCTGATCCTGATAAATGCCATTCGCGGCGCGATCGGAAACGGAGATCAGGCCAATGCGTAAAGTATCCATGAATGTGTTACCCGGGTTGACCGCAAAGCGGTGAAAAGAGAGGAATAGCAGGAAGAATAATAGAAAGTGGCGCAAAGAGAAAACCGTGGCGGCCTGGCCGCCACGGCAAAAGATTACAGCAGGTCGGCGATCATTTTCTCAAGCTTGCCCTGATCGACGGCGAAATTACGGATACCTTCCGCCAGCTTCGCAACCGCCATCGGGTCCTGGTTATGCTGCCACAGGAACTCAGATTCGGTCATTCTCGCCGGACGCGCTTTGACTTCGCCGCTGTAGCTCAGCTTACGCTCGACCGTACCTTCGCTCTCCGCCAGCTCTTTCAGCAGCGCCGGGGAGATGGTCAGACGATCGCAGCCCGCCAGTTCCAGGATCTCGCCTGTGTTACGGAAGCTCGCGCCCATCACCACGGTTTCATAACCGTGCTGCTTGTAGTAGCTGTAGATTTCAGACACTGACACCACGCCTGGATCTTCATGCGGCGCGTACTCTTTCTTGTCGGTGTTATTTTTGTACCAGTCGAGAATACGGCCGACGAACGGCGAAATCAGGAAGACGCCCGCTTCCGCACAGGCGCGCGCCTGAGCGAAGGAGAAGAGCAGCGTCAGGTTACAGTTGATGCCCTCTTTTTCCAGCTGCTCCGCTGCGCGGATACCCTGCCAGGTCGACGCCAGTTTGATCAGGATACGGTCGTTGCTGATGCCCGCATCGTTGTAGAGTTTAATCAGGCTGCGTGCTTTGGCGATGCTGCCTTCGGTGTCGTAAGAGAGACGCGCATCGACTTCAGTCGAGATACGGCCGGGGATCAGCTTGAGGATTTCCAGACCAATGTTGACGGCCAGCTTATCCGACACCAGCGAAATCAGCTCATCTTTGCTGCCGTTCTGCTCGCGCGCCCAGCTAATCGCTTCGTCAATCAGCTTGCGGTATTCCGGAATTTGCGCGGCGTTAAGGATCAAAGAAGGGTTAGTAGTGGCGTCTTGCGGCTGGTAGAGCTTCATTGCTGCGATATCGCCGGTGTCAGCGACAACGGTGGTGAGTTGACGCAAGGAGGTCAGTTTGTCCGTCATGTCTCTTGTCTCTTGTGTAATGTCAGGGTGAAAAAGGCTGTTGCGATAATATCATGCGGCAACCGAGGCGCAAGGTCGCCAGATGCCGTTTACGATAGCGCTAACGAATGGCTGTGATTTGCCTGTCGCTGCGGCTTTTTTGTTACACTCGGCAGCCTGATAATTAACAGTTTCCCTGTCATGACAAGGGATAACCGAGGAAGCGACTATGTTAATGGTGATCTCACCCGCCAAAACGCTCGATTTTACCAGCCCGCTGGCGACCCAGCGTTTTACCCAGCCTGCGCTGTTAGAAAAATCACAACAGCTGATTGAGGTGGCGCGCGATCTCTCACCGGCGCAGATCGCTTCGCTTATGGGCATCAGCGACAAGCTGGCGCATCTGAACGCTGAACGTTTCAACAGCTGGCAGCCTGATTTCACGCCGGAAAATGCGCGCCAGGCCATTCTGGCGTTTAAAGGCGACGTCTATACCGGTCTGCAGGCGGAGAGCTTCAGCGAAGCGGATTTCGACTTTGCTCAGCAGCATCTGCGCATGCTGTCTGGCTTATATGGCGTGCTGCGCCCGCTCGATCTTATGCAGCCCTACCGCCTGGAGATGGGCATTAAGCTGGCCAGTCCGGCAGGCAAAGATCTCTACAGCTTCTGGGGCGATCTGCTGACGGAAAATCTCAACGCCGCGCTGCAGCAACAGGGTGACGACGTGCTGATTAACCTGGCGTCAGATGAATATTTCCGGGCGATTAAGCCGAAGCAGCTAAAAGGCCGTCTGGTGAAGCCGGTCTTCCTCGACGAAAAGAATGGCGCGTTTAAGGTGATCAGCTTTTACGCTAAAAAGGCGCGCGGGCTGATGAGCCGCTATGTGATCCAGCATCGCTTAACCACACCCGACGCGCTGAAAGCGTTCGATGTAGATGGCTATTTTTTCGATGAAGCCAGCAGCAGCGAGAACGAACTGGTCTTTAAACGCTACGAGCAAAAGTAAAGTGTTCTGGCTGCGCTTCAGCCAGAATAATTAACAGTCAGAATTGCCGGTGTTAGCCACTCTCTATAGGGCGTACCAGGTTTAGTCGCGGGCGTTCAGCGCGCAGTCTATTCAGACGAGTGAGCGGATCGAGGCAGAAAAAGCCCGCAGCAGCGCGACCTTTAACCTTGTTTATAACTAAAGATGGGATGCAGCGCGCCGGTTTATGCCCAGGAAAGCCGGGTAAACCGGCGCGCTTAACAGCAGGCGCGCCGTCAGCCGTTACGCCTTCAGAAGAAACGCCCGCAGCGGCGCGAAATCAGCCTGCATACTGTGCGACAGCAGCGGCAGCCCGGCGCGATCCGCCAGCTCCTGCGGCAGCGGCAGCGCCTGGCCCAGAATCGCCTCTACGCTCTCCTTAAATTTCGCCGGATGCGCCGTACCGAGGAACAGACCAAACTCCCCTTCCTGCAGCTGATCGCGCAGCAGGCGATAGGCGATAGCCGCATGCGGCTCGGAGATATAGCCGATCTCCGCCAGCTCGCGCATCGTCGCTTCGGTCGTTTCGTCGCTCACCGCGCCGTAGGCGAGATCGGTCAGACGCCAGGTCTTACGGCGGAACAGCTCCTCCACGCGCGGCCAGTTATTCGGCTGGCTGACATCCATGGCGTTCGACAGGGTGGCGACCGTCGCGTTCGGCGTCCAGCTGCCGCCCTGCAGAAAGCGCGGCACGGTATCGTTCGCGTTGGTGGCGGCGATAAAGCGCTTAATCGGCAGACCCAGCGATTTCGCCAGCAGGCCTGCGGTAAGATCGCCGAAGTTGCCGCTCGGCACCGACACCACCAGCTGGTTGCGTTTCTCCTGCGGCAGCTGCGCGACCGCTTCGAAGTAGTAGCAGATCTGCGCCAGCAGGCGGCTGATGTTAATGGAGTTAGCGGAGTTCAGGCCAATCGCTTTTTTCAGCTCTTCATCGTCGAACGCCTGCTTAACCAGCGCCTGGCAGGCGTCGAAATCGCCGTCGATGGCGATGGTTTCGATATTGCCGCCCAGCGTGCAGAACAGTTTTTCCTGCAGCGGGCTGATTTTGCCCTGCGGGTAGAGGATCACCACGCGCACGTTTTCCATACCGTAAAAGGCGTGCGCCACTGCCGCGCCGGTGTCGCCGGAGGTCGCGGTCAGGATGGTAATTTGCTCGTCCGCGCCTGACACGTAAGAGAGCATCTGCGCCATAAAACGGCCGCCGAAATCTTTAAACGCCAGCGTCGGGCCGTGGAACAGCTCAAGGCAGGAGATATCTTCGCTGACTTTCGCCACTGGCGCGGGAAACGCAAAAGCGGTTTTTACACGTTCGGCCAACTGATGCGGCGCGATTTCATCGCCGATATAGGCGGAGAGAATCTTACTGCTGCGGCTGACAAAATCCATTTCCAGCATCGCGTCGATATCGGTCAGCTCGAATTCCGGCAGCTCAAGCGGGAAGAACAGCCCCTGCTGTGAGCCCAGGCCCTGTTTCACCGCCTGCGAAAAGCTCACCTGCTCGTTATGATCCTTAAGGTTGTAGAGTTTCATGCGTTATCCCAGTTTACGTGCGCCAGCCGTATCAAGACGGCAAATATGGACGAAGCCTTCATCATTCTGCAGATAGTGCTGGCGCAGCCAGTCTGCCATCCGCTGCGCCGTTTCCATCTGATTGCAAACGGCGAAAAGCGTGGGGCCGGAACCGGAGATGCCGCAGGCCAGCGCGCCGATATCGGCGGCAGCCAGCCGCGCCTCGGCAAAGCCCGGCAGCAGCTTGGTGCGGTAAGGTTCGGCGATCACATCCTGCATCAGTTTAGCGGCCAGCAGCGGCTGACCGCTATGGCAGGCATGAATAAAGCCGGCCAGCAGGCGGCCATGTTTAATCACATCCTCTTTGCGATACTGCGCGGGCAGAATCGCGCGCGCTTCGGCAGTAGAAACCTTAATGCCCGGATAGGCCATTACCCACAGCCAGTCGTCGAATCCCGGCACAGACTGGCTGATGATGCCATTCTCTTCCAGCATCAGCTGAATGCCGCCGAGGAAGCATGGCGCCACGTTGTCATAGTGCACGCTGCCGGAAATCCGCCCTTCCAGCTCGCCCATCAGCGCCAGCAGCTGGGTGTCGCTGAGCGGTTTGCCGCAAAACTCGTTCATTGCCATCAGACCGGCCACTACCGAACAGGCGCTGGAGCCGAGGCCAGAGCCGATCGGCATATTTTTCTCCAGCGTCATCGCCACCGGCACCTCGTCGCCGATCGCCTCGCAGAAACGCTGCCAGCACTGATAGACGATATTCTCTTTGGGATCGTCCGGCAGTTTGCTGACGAAGCGTCCGCTGTTCTGCAACGAAAAGCGCTGCGCGGCTTCCACCGTGACGCAGTCGCCCAGCAGCGACCCATCCACCGGCGACACCGCCGCGCCCAGCACATCAAAGCCGACGCTGACGTTGCCAATCGAGGCCGGTGCGTAAATTTTTACCATCATCAAACTCCCAACTTCCACGACAGTGTGCGCAGCAGATCGGCGAATACGCCCGCCGCCGTCACATCATTTCCCGCGCCGTATCCGCGCAGCACCAGCGGAATCGGCTGATAATAACGGCTGTAGAACGCCAGGGCGTTCTCGCCGCTTTTCACTTTATAGAGCGGATCGTTGCTGTCGACCGCGTCGATCTTCACTTTGCAAACGCCGCCCTCTTCAATCGCGCCGACGAAGCGTAACACTTTTCCTTCATCACGCGCTTTGACGACGCGCGCGGCGAAGGCGTTATCCAGCTCCGGCAGACGCTGCATAAACTCTTCGACGTCAGCGATCTCATTCAGGCTGGCGGGCAGCAGCGGCTCAATCTCAATATCGCTCAGCTCCAGCTTATGGCCCGCTTCACGCGCCAGGATCAGCAGCTTGCGCGCCACATCCATGCCGGAGAGATCGTCGCGCGGATCGGGCTCGGTAAAGCCCATCTCGCGCGCCATCTTCGTCGCTTCCGAGAGCGAAACGCCTTCATCCAGCTTGCCGAAAATAAAAGAGAGCGAGCCGGAAAGAATACCGGTGAATTTGATCAGCTCGTCACCGGCGTTTAACAGATTCTGCAGGTTTTCAATGACCGGCAGGCCCGCGCCGACGTTGGTGTCGTAAAGGAATTTGCGACGCGATTTCGCGGCGGCGGCGCGCATCTGCTGGTAGTAGTTCCATGACGAGGTGTTGGCCTTTTTGTTCGGCGTCACGACGTGAAAACCGTCGGCGAGGAAATCGGCGTACTGATCGGCCACCGCCTGGCTGGAGGTGCAGTCGACAATCACCGGGTTCAGCAGATGGTATTCTTTTACCAGTCGATTGAGGCGATCAAGGTTAAACGGCTCTTTGGCCTCGCTCAGCGCGCCCTTCCAGTCGCTCAGGTCGATGCCGTGCACGTTGGTCAGCAGCGCGCGCGAATTGGCGATGCCGCAGACGCGCAGATCGATATGCTTCTGTTTCAGCCACGCCTGCTGGCGATAAAGCTGATCCAGCAGCGCCCCGCCGACGCCGCCGACGCCGACCACAAAGACTTCAATCACCTGATCGGTGGCGAACAGCATCTGATGCACCACGCGCACGCCAGTCGTGGCGTCATCGTTGCTGACGACGACCGAGATAGAACGCTCTGACGAGCCCTGCGCGATGGCGACGATATTGATATTGGCGCGCGCCAGCGCGGAGAAAAATTTGGCGGAGATGCCGCGCAGCGTGCGCATACCATCGCCGACCACGGAGATCACCGCCAGCTGTTCCATCACGCCCAGCGGATCGAGCAGCCCGTCTTTCAGCTCCAGATAGAACTCCTCTTCCAGCACGCGACGCGCCCGCGCCTGCTCGTTCTGCGGCACGCAGAAACTGATGCTGTATTCAGAGGAGGATTGCGTAATCAGCACCACCGAAATGCCGGTGCGCGACATCGCGGCGAAAACGCGCGCCGCCATCCCCACCATGCCCTTCATGCCCGGCCCGGAGACGTTGAACATCGCCATGTTGTTCAGGTTGGTGATGCCCTTCACCGGGTTTTCGTCCTGGTCGCCTTCGCCGCCAATCAGGGTGCCAGGCGCCTGCGGGTTGGCGGTGTTTTTGATCAGGCACGGGATCTGGAACTGCGCGATAGGCGCAATGGTGCGCGGATGCAGCACTTTCGCGCCGAAATAGGAGAGCTCCATCGCCTCCTGATAAGACATCGACTTCAGCAGGCGCGCGTCGGGCACCTGACGCGGATCGCAGGTATAAACGCCGTCTACATCGGTCCAGATTTCGCAGCAGTCGGCGCGCAGACAGGCGGCCAGCACCGCGGCGGAGTAGTCAGAACCGTTGCGCCCCAGCACCACCAGCTCGCCCTTTTCGTTGCCTGCGGTAAAGCCGGCCATCAGGATCATATTTTGCGGCGGGATCTGACTGGCGGCGATGCGGCGAGTCGATTCGGCAATATCAACGGTGGATTCAAGATAGTGACCGACGGCCAGCAGCTTTTCTACCGGATCGATGACCGTGACGCCGTGTCCGCGCGCCAGCAGCAGCGCCTCCATAATAGCAATAGAGAGCTTTTCGCCGCGGCAGATAATGGCGGCATTGACGCTGTCAGGACACTGCCCCAGCAGGCTGATACCGTGCAGCACCTGTTTTAGCTGGGCGAACTCCAGATCGACGCGGGTTTTCTGCCCGTCATAGTCGAAACCCGGCTGCGCCGCCGCCAGCCCCTGCAGCAGCTCGTCGAAAATGCGCTCGGCGTCGGTGATGTTTGGCAACGCATCCTGACCGCTGATGGTCTTTTCAATCATTGCCACCAGATGGTTGGTGATCTTTGCAGGTGCAGAGAGTACGGTGGCAACCTGTCCCTGCTGCGCATTACTTTCCAGAATGTCAGCGACGCGAAGAAAACGTTCCGCATTCGCTACCGAGGTCCCACCGAATTTCAGCACTCGCATATTAAAACTCTCCTGAATTTATGCCGAAAAAAAAGCCCGCACTGTTGAGGTGCGGGCTTATTTTTGTTTTTCCTGTATGCGTCAGCCCGCACCGTTACCTGTGGTAATGGTGGTGGTAATAATGATGGTGTTCAGGCTGGTTGAGTTACGCATTGAGATTTTTTCTGTCTGTCTTTTAAAGTCTGTCTGCCTTCCAGAAGTAAAGCAAAGCGCCGGTCAAGTCAACGAATTTGTCCGGCGGTCATTTTATCGCCGCTGCGCACTGCTGCGCGCTGTCGGCAAAAACGCTTGCAGAATCGTTTGCTCGCCACGCGCTTTTTACGATCAGCCGCTACGAAAGGCGATTTTTCAGGAAGATTTATCTATAAGTTTTTTTTCTACATCATGCAGCAGACGGTGCAGCATTGCGCTGTCGCGCTGCTCCAGCAGGCCGATACGCTGATCGATCCAGTCAGCCATCTTGCGATCGTCACTGACCTCCAGCGTCTGCAACAGGCGTTCAAAGCGTTGACGCAGCGCGTCCAGCTGCTGCGCGTCGGCCTGCGGCGCGGCAGGCGGCGCCACGCGATTAAGCGCGGAGAGCTGATAGCAATAAACCATCACTGCCTGACCGAGGTTAAGCGAGGGATAATCCTGCGCCATGGGGATGCCGGTCAGCAGATCGACCTGATCCAGCTCTTCGTTAGTCAGCCCGCTATCTTCCCGGCCAAAGACCAGCGCCATGCTGTTTACCCACTGACGCTTCTCCAGCAGCTGCGCCTCAACCTGCTGCGGCGTGGCGTAGTAGCGGAACTTCGCGCGGCTGCGCGCCGTCGTGGCTACGGAGAAGTCGATATCGGCCAGCGCGTCGTTCAGGCTGTCGAAGGTGCGCAGGTTATCCAGGATATCCCCGGCGCCATGCGCGACTCGCCGCGCGGCGGGATCCTGCCAGGCGTCGCTGGCGACGATGCGCAGTTCGCTGAAGCCCATTGTTTTCATCGCACGCGCCGCTGCGCCAATATTTTCCGCCCGGGCGGGCGAAACCAGAATAAGGGGGAAACGCATGATTATTCCATTTGTGTTTAGAAATCGCGCCGTATAGTAGCACGCGCCGCTGTTAAAGCCGGAATGCAGCAGGCTGAGAAAATAATTTGTTAAGGATGTTAAAATTTAATAAAAAACCCTGCAGAACCCTATTGCGTTACGAACGGGCAATAAATCAAATTAACAGGCGAAATAGCTTTTTAAACAGGCGAATAGCAAAAGCGTAACTACAATTTTGTTTTACGTATACATCGCGTAAATATGTAGCGAAATTGATATTTTTTGTGAGCTAAGCTTGCATTACAAGAGAAGTTTTTCACATAAGTGTTAACGTGCTACAATTGCATTTGATATAAGTCAACGAAGCGTTGTTTTTATGCTTATCGGTTGTTGTCGGTGCTGTTAGGTTGCTGTTAATGCGGTTAGGATATGCGCCAAAAGATTCTCTCCTGGGGCAGGCAATATTCATTCTGACTGGCTGAGCTAACACTGTTGTTGACGTTGATAGATGGTTTATCAAGAACATAATTTCGTACAACGGTTAAGCGCCACATAACGCGCTTTTTAGCGAGCCTGAATACCCGCGTACGCCCTGTTTTCGATTTGTTGGCAAATTTTAGGTAGCGAAACATGCAGACCCCACACATTCTTATCGTTGAAGACGAACTGGTCACGCGTAATACCCTCAAAAGCATTTTCGAGGCGGAAGGTTATGTCGTGTATGAGGCAACCGACGGCGCTGAAATGCACCAGGTGCTCACCGAAAACGACGTCAACCTGGTGATCATGGATATCAATCTGCCCGGTAAAAACGGCCTCTTGCTGGCGCGCGAACTGCGCGAGCAGGCAAACGTGGCGCTAATGTTCCTGACCGGTCGTGATAATGAAGTGGACAAGATCCTGGGTCTGGAGATCGGCGCGGATGATTACATCACCAAACCGTTTAACCCGCGTGAGCTGACCATTCGCGCACGTAACCTGCTGTCGCGCACCATGAATCTGGCGATGCCGAATGAAGAGCGCCGTCAGGTAGAAAGCTACAAGTTCAACGGCTGGGAGCTGGACATCAACAGCCGCTCGCTGATCAGCCCTAACGGCGAACAGTATAAGCTGCCGCGTAGCGAATTCCGCGCCATGCTGCACTTCTGCGAGAACCCTGGCAAAATCCAGACCCGCGCCGATCTGCTGAAGAAGATGACCGGCCGCGAGCTGAAGCCACACGATCGCACCGTCGACGTCACTATTCGCCGTATTCGTAAACACTTTGAGTCCACGCCGGATACGCCGGAGATCATCGCCACCATTCACGGCGAAGGCTACCGCTTCTGCGGCGACCTGGAAGAGTAATTTCTTAACGGAAGTCAGGGTTGGTTGAACACCGCGCTAATGCGGGTGAGACGGCCCGATCGCAAAGACGCAAAAAGCGGCATCCATGCCGGTTTGGCCCGCGCGGCTACGCACCTCATCCCTGAGGTGCGTCCCTGAACGGGCCGACGCGCTGCGTTGCTTCTCGAGCTGTCTCACGCAGGCTCGGAATTAAACGCCCTTACGGGCGTTTTTTATTCCCGCCACGGCATAATCGGCACTGCGCTCAGCGCGTTTTTCGGCGACCCCTCAACGACCCTGTCGGAATAGCTCAGGTAGATCAGCGCATGGCGTTTTTGATCGAAGAAGCGCACCACCTGCAGCTTTTTGAACACCAGCGAGGTGCGTTTCTTGAACACCACTTCGCCCTGCGCCTTACCGTTAGCAATGGCGTCGCTCAGCTCCACCGGCCCCACCTGCTGACAGGAGATCGCCGCATCGGCGGTATCCTCTGCCAGTCCTAAGCCGCCTTTGATTCCGCCGGTTTTTGCCCGGCTGATATAACAGGTTACATTTTTTACGTCGGGATCGTCGAACGCCTCCACCACGATCTTATGATCGGGGCCAAACATCTTGAACACCGTATCTACCGAGCCGATCTCTTCGGCCAGAACCGGGGACGCCAGCAGCAGCGTAGCGAATGAAGCAGCGAAAAAGCGAGATATTGTCATAGCGTTACCATTGCAAACCTAATAGACGAGCATGTAATGTACTGGCAATTGTCCGCGTTGACCAAACCAGAACCGGTTTTATCCCACATTGACATGGCACAATCTCCCAACAAAACTGCCCACGCCAGATGTGCAATTAGTGCTATTATTCGGCGACTGCGTTAGTCGCACCCAGAGAGTATGAGGATGTTTTATGGACCAAGCCGGTATCATTCGCGATTTGCTTGTCTGGCTGGAGAGCCATTTGGATCAGCCCCTTTCACTGGACAATGTTGCCCTGAAGGCGGGTTATTCTAAATGGCATTTACAGAGGATGTTCAAAGACGTAACAGGCCATGCAATCGGCGCCTATATTCGTGCCCGTCGCCTGTCTAAAGCGGCCGTGGCGCTACGCCTGACCAGCCGCCCGATCCTGGACATCGCTCTGCAATACCGTTTCGATTCACAACAAACCTTTACCCGCGCCTTTAAAAAGCAGTTTAACCAGACGCCCGCGTGGTATCGCCGTTCATCGGAATGGAATTCATTCGGCATTCGCCCGCCGATTCGTCTCGACGACAACAGCATGCCGGAGTCAACCTTCGTCACGCTGCCAGAAACCGTGCTGGTGGGGCAAACGCAAAGCTATAACTGCACTCTGGAGCAGATCTCACGCTATCGCGACGAAATGCGTATCCATTTCTGGAAGCAGTTTCTACTGGAAACCGACACCATTCCGCCGGTGCTGTATGGCCTGCATCAGGTACGCGCCAGCCAGGAGAAGGACGACGAGCAGGAGATCCTCTACACCACCGCCGTACCGTCCGATCAGGCGGTTAACCTGCACTCCGGCCAGAGCGTGCTGCTGGAAGCGGGCGACTATGTGCAATTCACCTATAACGGCCCGCGCAACGAGCTACAGGACTTTATCCTGCTGCTCTACGGCACCTGCATGCCGACGCTCGGCCTGACGCGTCGTCAGGGTCAGGATATCGAACGCTTCATTACCCACGGCGGCAAGAAGCGCAGCGAGCCACCAAAAGAGATCCGCTGCGAATACCTGATCCCGATTCGCCATCAGCAGGCGAACTGACCATTAAGCCGTCGCCACGACGGCTTTTTCTTTAGCGCTGCAGCTCATCCAGCGCAGGCGCGTCCAGATGCGATATATCACCCGCCGTCTCTACCACCCAGCCTTCCGCCAGCCAGGCGCTGTGCTGATGATCGACGCGCGAGATTGAGCAGTTGCGCAGGCGCAGACGACGCTCCGCATGGGCCGGCAGGCCGAGGATAGTGCTGATCAGCACGCCAAGCGCCATACCGTGGCTCACCAGCAGCGGTCGGCTGCCCGCGGGGAGCGCCAGACAGGCGTTCAGCGCCTCGTGCATGCGCGCCGCCATCTCCGCCATTGATTCGCCCTGCGGAATACGGCCATTTTCGGTGCCGTCCACCAGCGTGCGGCGCCAGCGCTCCTCTTCTTCGGTTAACCCGTCCAGCGGACGCTTCTCCAGCACGCCCATATTCAGCTCGCGCAGGCGCGGCTCCAGCGTCACCGCGCAGCCGCAGGCGTCGGCGATGATCTCGGCGGTGCGCTGCGTGCGCCCCAGATCGCTGGCGATAACATGGGTAATGCCAAGATGTTTAACGCGCTCGCCCACCTGATGGGCCTGTTGCTCTCCTTTCTCCGTCAGCGGACTGTCGGATTGTCCCTGAATGCGGCGCTCCGCATTCCATACCGTTTCACCGTGACGAACAAGATAGACCTGTAGCATGCTGAGTTTCCGTTATACTGCGACAAATTTGCCTAAAGGGTTCAATAGATTATGTACCAGGTTATCGCAGCCACCATCAATCCGGCAAAAATTCGCGCAATCTCTCAGGCGTTCAACGACGTTTTCGGCGAAGGATCCTGCCATATTCGCGGGGTCGAGGTCGATAGCGGCGTCGCGGCGCAGCCCCTGAGCGATGCGGAAACGCGAACCGGCGCACGTCAGCGCGTCGCCAATGCGCGCCTGGCAGCGCCCGAGGCGGATTTCTGGGTGGCGATTGAGGCCGGGATTGAAGAGGAGTGCGCTTTCGCCTGGATGGTGGTGGAAAATGCTGAACGGCGCGGCGAGTCGCGCTCCGCCAGCTTTACGCTGCCGCAGGTGGTGCTGACCGGCTTACGCGCCGGGCGCGAGCTGGGCGATGAAATGGCGCGGCTGACCGGCGTGGAAAATATCAAACACAAAGGCGGCGCCATCGGTGCCTTTACGCAGGGCCTGCTGACGCGCTCCAGCGTTTATCACCAGGCGTTAATCCTGGCGCTCTGCCCTTTTACTCATCCGCTTTATCAGCGTTGATCCCGGCGCGTCCCAGATGCGCCTCCAGCCAGCGCCGCAATTCAGGCGGCGCCTCTTTCAGACTGTTCGAGCCGCGCGTGATCGTCGCGATACCGACGCCCAGTTCATTTTTCAGCTCTCGCTGGCTCATGGTGCCGTTCATTAACTCTTCCACGATGCGCAGGCGTGTACCGAGCGCTTCGCGCTCATCGGCCGTTAGCATCAGCTGCAGCAAAGGCAACGCCACGTCATCGGCGTAAGCCTGCTGCATCAGCGCGATAAAACGCCGCCAGTTATCTTCAGAAAGGGAATGTTGCGCCGACCGGGCGGGAGATTGCGTCATAAAACAGGCTTCCGTACTCACTAGCGAGTACGGAAGCATAACACGCTAGTAGCGGCGGTTCCACTCGCTGTCCGACAGCACCTTATCCGGCTCGCCCATAAAATGGCGATAGTAGGCGTCGTAGGCCAGCACGTTCTTCACGTAGCCGCGCGTTTCTGAGAAGGGAATGGTTTCGATAAAGGCGACCGCATCGAGATTGCCCGCGCTGACGTTCTGCCAGCTGCGCACGCGTCCCGGTCCCGCATTGTAAGCCGCGGAGGCGAAAATGCGGTTCTGCCCGAACTGCTGATAGACATACTCCAGATATTGCGTGCCTATCTGGATATTGGTCTGCGGATCCAGCAGCTGATTGCTGTTCATATAGCCGGGAATATTGTACATCTTCACGGTATGCGCCGCCGTCGCCGGCATCACCTGCATCAGACCGCTGGCACCGACCGGGGAACGCGCTTTCGGATTCCAGGCGCTCTCCTGGCGCGAGATCGCCATGGCGTAGCTCGGCGCAATGCCTTTGTCGCGAGTGTTGCTCTTATAGAAGCTCTCCCACGCCAGCGGGAAGCGCTCTTTCAGGCTGTCCCACATCTTCGCCGTAATCGTCGCCTGCACGCTGAGATCCCACCAGTCCTGCTCGTTGGCGTAGCGCGCCAGCATCTGCTGCTGCGTGCGGCTCTTGCTGGCGATCAGGTTGGCCCACTCGCTGCGCGCCAGGTTATCCAGCCCCCAGAACATCAGCTCACGCACGCGCGCCAGCTCCGGCCCCTGCACCGTCGCGCTGTCCGGCTTCGGCGCTTCGTCGATCTGCATCGGATATTTCACGCCCAGCCGCTGCGCCGCCACCATGGGATAGAAGCCGCGCGCCTGCATCAGTTTATGCAGGATCTCGTCGGCCTCCTCTTTACGCCCCTGGGCGTAGAGCAGATCGGCCTGCCAGTATTGCCACTCATCTTTCTCTTTCGCCTCGAGCGGCAGTCGCGCGATCCAGGTATTCAGGCCGCGCCGATCGTTTTGCGACAGTGCCAGACGCACGCGCCGTTCAACCAGCGACGTCGACTGGCTGTTCATGATCACCGCATCACGCCAGCGCGCCTGCTCCGAGGTTAAATCGGAGCCCATCATGCGCCAGACCACAATCTCTTTCAGCGCCTGCTCGTCGTCCGCCTCCATCTTCTGCCCGCGCACCAGCAGCGGGATCATGCTGCGCGCGTTCTCCATATCGGCGCGCGCGACGCGGGTAAAGGCGTAAATCGTCGCCTGGCGGGTAAAATCGGTCGGGCCGACGGACTGCGCGAACGTCATCACCGTCTGCGGATCGTTCTGCAGGGCAAGCACGCCGTTAGCGATGGTCTGGTAATCCTCCGGCAGGGTTTTTGCCAGGAAGCTCACCAGGCTGTCGTTGCCCGCCTTCATCGCCAGGCGTATGCGCTCCAGTACGGTAATCGGCGACATCTGGCCGGAAGATTGCCAGACGGAGAAGAGACGATCGCAATCGTTGGGCAAGGAGGTGCCGCGCAGCCAGATCTCCTTCGCGCCCTCAAACGCCTGCTGCTGCGCGCCCGTCGCCCATTTGGCGTAGAGCCAGTTGCAGCGCGCCTGTACCGGGCCTGGCGCTTCCGGGCTAAAGCTCAGAATGCCCTGCCAGTCCTGGCGGTGCGCCAGCACGTTGACGAAGCGGGTTTTCAGCGAGCGCGCCGGTGGCAGCGTCGGATATTGCTGAATAAAGTTTTTAACGGCGAGCGGCGTTTCCTGGTCGAGGTCCTGTGCCAGCAGGCGGTACTGCAAATAAGGGTATAAAGGATAATCCTGCAGCGTCGGCAGCAACTGCTCCACCGTCGCCATCTGGTTGCTGTCCCACGCCTGTTTGATCTCCTGATAACGCTGTCGCTGCTGATCCAGCGAGTCTGCCCACGCGCTGCTGGCCGCTCCGGCCAGACAGATCCCTATCATCCAGTTACGCCACTTCTCCACGAAAATCTCCTCATGTTGCTGCTCTCCGGCTGCGTGCCAGGCATTCTTCATGCTAACCAGGGGAACCGGCTCTTGCCATGTTCTTCACAAAATTTGCGCAGCGCGAAGCGCAATGCAGGCTAAAGAGGCGTCGTAAGGATGGTGCTGGCTCCCGCTGGACGCGGGAGCCATCGCTTAAGCGGCCGGCGTTTCGCTGAGGTTAAGCTGGAACAGGCTTACGTTCTCCATGAGCGCGCCGACCTGCTGATTGAGCGCGCGCGCCGCCTGTGCCGACTGTTGCGACAGCGTGGCGTTCTGCTGCGTGGCGGCATCCATATGCGTAACGGCGAGGTTGACCTGCTCGATGCCGGTGCTCTGTTCGGCGCTGGCTGACGAGATATCCTCCATCAGCGCGGCCAGCGCTTTGACGCTGGCGATAATCTCCTGAATAGAGACGCCAGCGCCTTTCACCAGCGCGTTGCCCTGCGAGATCAGGCTGACGGAGCGATCGGTCAGGGTGCGGATATCACGCGCCGCCGAGGCCGAACGCTGCGCCAGCGCGCGCACTTCCGAGGCCACCACCGCAAAGCCGCGACCGTCATTACCGGCGCGCGCCGCTTCTACCGCCGCGTTGAGCGCCAGGATATTGGTCTGGAAGGCGATGCCGTCGATAACGCTGACGATTTCGTTGATTTCGCGTGAGAACTGATGGATCTCATCCATCGCTACCACCACTTTTTCCACCACTTCGCCGCCCTCCCCGGCGCGCTGCCGCGCCTCACGGGCGATATCGCTGGCGTGCTGTGCATTTCCGGCGTTGTTTTTCACCACGGAGGTAAGCTGCTCCATTGATGCCGCCGTCTGCTCCAGCGCGCTCGCCTGCGCCTCATTGCGCGATGAAAGTTCGCGGCTGCCGTGCGCGACCTGTTCGGTGGTCTGCGCGATAGCGTCGGTGCCGGTACGCACGCCGGTCACAATCCGCGTCAGGCTATGGTTCATATCGCGCAGCGCCGTCATCAGCTGTGCAGTTTCGTCACGGCCCGACACCTCGATATGGGCGCGCAGATCGCCCGACGCCACGGTTTTGGCAATGTCGATCGCCTGATTTAACGGTCGCGTAATGCTTTTGATCAGCCACAGCGTCACCAGGCCGCCCGTCAGCAAAATGCAGAGCATAACCGCCAGCAGCAGCAGCCGGGTCTGGTGATAGTGCGCCAGGTTATCGCTCTCAATCTCTTTATGCATCACCTGTGCGCGCTGCAGCGTGTCGTTAACCAGTCCATCGATCATCTGCGTCGGCGCGCGGTCGATACCGGTGACCAGCTTATCGACACGTCCTGCGCTGTTGACATCCTGAACGTTATAGTCGCTGAGCGCGCTCAGATAGCGCTGTTCCAGCCCGGCATGCACCTCGCGCGTCTTCGCGACGCTGGCGCCGTCGATGCCAAGCGCCGCCTGGATGTGACTCAGCCTGGTAAGCAGCGTCTGGGTCTGGCGGCTCTCTTGCAGAAAGGCGTTTTTATATTTATTGAAGACTTCCTCGCCCTGCGTCCCGCGCAGCAGCGTGTTTTTCCACTCCTGGACCTGAATTTTGAACTGAACCTGGGCGCTGCGCGCCGTATCGATACTCTCGGCGATGAGCATCTCACGCGCCATTATCGCCTCATTATTATGCAACGCCTGCAGGTTGATCTGCAGGGCGCGCAGTCCCATCAGCAGGGTGGCGAGCAACAACAGCGTGGCGAGAAATCCCAGTCGCTGACCGATTTTAAAATGATTAAGCTTCATAAAGCCGATACCCGCAGATAATTAAGTGAGACGCCGGACGGCATCCCCCCTGGTTATCGTCCCGGCGGGCGCAGGCTTTACGCTATAAACCAATGTTTTACATGACACTTTTATGACAGCAGCCCGAAGCGGGAGCGAGCACGGCGGCGTTTGCGAGGCGATCTTATTACAGGTAAGATTGATCGCTTAGTAGACTAAACACGCAACTTATTAAAATTGCGAGAATTATCGCTGTTTATCGGCGAGGCGGCCCGATCGCCTGCATCGCATCCCTTTCGGCCATCAACTACAACAGAGACGTCTATGGAAACCCGGCGCGACGAACGCATCCAGAAACTGACCCTGGCGTTAAAACGTACCGACAAGCTACATCTGAAAGATGCTGCGCAGCTGCTGGGCGTCTCGGAGATGACCATTCGACGCGATCTGAGCGAACCGGCATCGACCGTGGTGCTGCTGGGCGGTTACATCGTCAGCGATCCGAAAAATCATGTCGGGCACTATTTTGTCTCTGACCAGCATGGCCAGAACGCGGCGAAAAAGCAGCGGCTGGCGCAGGCTGCCGCCAGCCTGATTGGCGAGAACGATACGGTCTTCTTCGACTGCGGCACCACCATTCCCTATATCATTGACGCCCTGCCTGACGATCTGCCCTTCACCGCTGTCTGCTGCGCCATGAATACCTTTCTGGCCTTAAAAGAGAAACCGGCCTGCAACGTTATTCTGAGCGGCGGCGAGTTTCACGTCGATAACGCCCTGTTCACGCCGATCGGGGCGCACACGATCCTTGACGATCTCTGCCCGTCGCTGGCGTTTATCTCGGCGGCGGGCATCGACAAAGATCAGGGCGCGACCTGTTACAACCTCAACGAGCTGGCGATGAAGCACCATGCGATGCTGCGCGCGCGTCAGCGAATCCTGGTGGCGGACAGCAGCAAATTCGGCAAGGTGCTGCCCGCTCGCATCGGCGAGCTGCACCGCTTCGACCTGCTGGTGAGCGACAGCGCGCCGGACAAAGCGCTGGCGGAGTGGCTGGCGCAGCAGCCGCTGCCGCTGCGTCTGCCCGATTCAGCCTGAGCTCGCCTTTTTCTCTTTACGCGTAACAAGCTGGCGCGCCCGGAATAATCCCGGCGCGCGGCTGGGATTAACCAGTCAAAAAGGCTAAACTTCGTCACTAATTCACCCACCAGAATCAGAGGCTCATTACAACGTGGCTCAATTCGTCTATAGCATGCATCGCGTCGGTAAAGTGGTACCGCCGAAGCGTCATATTCTGAAGAACATCTCCCTCAGCTTTTTCCCGGGCGCGAAAATCGGCGTGCTTGGCCTGAACGGCGCGGGTAAATCAACGCTGCTGCGCATCATGGCGGGCATTGACAAAGATATCGAAGGGGAAGCGCGTCCGCAGCCGGGCATCAAAGTGGGTTATCTGCCGCAGGAGCCGCAGCTCAACCCGGAACAGACAGTACGCGAATCTATTGAAGAAGCCGTCTCCGAAGTGGTCGGCGCGCTGAAGCGTCTGGATGAGGTTTACGCGCTCTACGCCGAGCCGGACGCCGATTTCGACAAGCTGGCGGCCGAACAGGGTCGTCTCGAAGAGGTTATCCAGGCGCACGACGGCCATAACCTGGAAACTCAGCTGGAGCGCGCCGCCGATGCGATGCGTCTGCCGGACTGGGATGCCAAAATCGGCAACCTCTCCGGGGGTGAACGTCGTCGCGTGGCGATGTGCCGCCTGCTGCTGGAAAAGCCGGATATGCTGCTGCTGGACGAACCGACCAACCACCTGGACGCCGAGTCTGTGGCCTGGCTGGAGCGCTTCCTGCACGAGTTTGAAGGCACCGTTGTGGCGATTACCCACGACCGTTACTTCCTCGACAACGTAGCGGGCTGGATCCTTGAACTGGACCGCGGCGAAGGCATTCCGTGGGAAGGCAACTACTCCTCCTGGCTGGAGCAAAAAGATCAGCGTCTGGCGCAGGAAGCTTCTGCCGAAGCTGCGCGTCGTAAGTCGATCGAGAAAGAGCTGGAGTGGGTGCGTCAGGGCGCTAAAGGCCGTCAGTCTAAAGGCAAAGCGCGTCTGGCCCGTTTTGAAGAGCTGAACAGCACCGAATATCAGAAACGTAACGAGACCAGCGAACTCTTTATTCCGCCAGGTCCGCGTCTGGGCGATAAAGTGGTTGAGGTGAAAAACCTGACCAAATCCTACGGCGACCGCGTGCTGATCGACGATCTCTCCTTCTCCGTGCCGAAAGGCGCTATCGTCGGGATTATCGGCCCTAACGGCGCAGGTAAATCGACCCTGTTCCGCATGATGACCGGTCAGGAACAGCCTGATTCCGGCAGCATCGAGCTGGGCGAAACCGTGAAGCTGGCGTCGGTCGATCAGTTCCGCGACTCGATGGATAACAGCAAAACCGTCTGGGAAGAGGTTTCCGGCGGTCTCGACATTATGCGCATCGGCAGCTTCGAAATGCCGAGCCGCGCCTATGTCGGCCGCTTTAACTTCAAAGGCACCGATCAGGGCAAACGCGTCGGCGAACTCTCCGGCGGCGAGCGCGGTCGTCTGCATCTGGCGAAGCTGCTGCAGGTCGGCGGCAACCTGTTACTGCTTGACGAACCAACCAACGACCTGGACGTAGAAACCCTGCGCGCGCTGGAAAACGCCCTGCTTGAGTTCCCGGGCTGCGCCATGGTGATCTCGCACGACCGCTGGTTCCTCGACCGTATCGCCACCCATATCCTCGACTATCAGGATGAGGGCAAGGTGGAGTTCTTCGAAGGCAACTTCAGCGAATACGAAGAGTACAAGAAACGCACGCTCGGCGCGGATGCGCTGGAGCCGAAACGTATCAAGTACAAGCGTATTACCAAGTAAGCATCAGGCTGCCTGCTGCTGTAAAAAGGGTTCATGCTCATGCATGAGCCCTTTTTCTTAGCCTGTGCAACCCTCTCAAGTTAAGATTATTCCGTTATTTATAATTAGCGTTCGTTAATATAAGAATAAATTTTTCGCCCCCAGCCAAATAGTGGACTTAAAATTTATGGAACCTTGCTTTCCAGTTTTTCGATAATCGCCTGTATATCAATAATAATATTTAATTTCCCGCCAGAATCTTCAGCATAATAAAAGCAAAAAATAGCGCTCTTACTTTCCTGATTGAGATAAATAACTTTAGTTTCTTATATTTGTTATTAAGAATTCGTCTGATTGATCACAGTTTTTCGTTAATGTAAATTCGCGCTTACATTTAAGACCACGATTACTGAGGGAATTATGCGCGCACGTATTACGCATCTGGACGGGATGCGCGGCTTAGCCATCCTGCTGGTCATGGGCTACCACGCCTACGCTCGCTGGCCCGATTTATTACCTTTTGTCCAGGCGACGCAGCATATTCCCCTGTTTTCTTTTGGCTGGGTGGGCGTACAGCTTTTTTTCATGATCTCGGGCTTTGTTATATTTATGTCGCTGGATAAGTCAGAGAGCTACATGAGCTTCCTGAAAAAACGCTGGCTGCGTCTGTTCCCTGCAATGCTAACTGTTAGCGTGCTACTTTATTTTACGGACGGCTTTTTTCCCGAATGGTCAGCGATGACGCCCTACGCAAAGAACCTTCTGCCAGGGCTGTTATTCTTTAACCCAGAGACCCTGACACAGATTAGCGGTGTGGAACTCCATTCAATGGCAGGTTCTTTCTGGTCGCTGTATGTGGAGGCAATGTTTTATCTGATTATCGGGGTGGTTTACTTTACCGCCGGGAGAAAATATTGCCTGCCTGCGCTTATCGTGCCAATGCTGCTGCTGTCAGCCTCGTCGGTATTAAAATCGCTGGGACATCCACTGTTAATTGATGTTGTGTCTAAATTCGGCTTTATTCATTACGCCTGGTTTATGGTGGGCTGCCTGGTTTACGAAAGATTTCATGAGCGCGACAAGGGCTATCATTATGCGCTGGTGGTACTGGCGCTGCTGATTAACTTCAGTTACTACGTAAAAAATAGCGGCGTTATAAGCCTTGTGCCGCTGCTCATCGTTATGCTGTTTTTTATCGCAAGCTTTTACTCAAAGCAGATAGAACGCTTTCTTTCGCTCCGCTTTTTTACGGCCGTTGGCTTCGTCAGTTACGCCTTCTACTTAATCCACGAGAATCTGCTGGTGGCGACGCTTATTAAGACGAACAGGTATATTAAGAGCGAGACGCTAATGCTGCTGATGCCGGTTATTATTGCCGTCGCGCTCTATTTTATCGCTTTGGCTATTACAAAATATGCCGAACCGGCGGTGCGTAACATGCTGAAAGGCAAGCGTCAGCCGGTGCGGCAGGCGTAAAGCCCAGGCGCAGTTAATCACTGCGCCTGAGCAAGGCCGACTGTCAGGCGCGGACAACGCTACTGATGGACGGCAGACGAAGGGTTATGTCGTTTTGCCGTCCATCATCTCTTTCACCAGTTCAATACAGCGCAGGAAGCGCGTGTCGTAATCATCCTCGCGCACATGCACGAACGAGACGTTATTCTCGCGCAGCATCGTCACCAGCATCGACTGAAACTCGCGGCGATCCACTGAGCTGCCCAGGCTGCGCAGGCCGTCCGCCACCCAGGGCACGTTATTCTCCAGCAGGATCACCAGGTCGAAACGGTATTCGTCGATCAGTGCCTGCACAAAGGGATGCTCGCGCCCTTCATACTTCAGGCAGAACGCCTGCGTAGTGATGAAATCAGTATCGATAAAGGCGACTTTATTGGCGTACTTCACCGCGAAGTCGATGTACTGCGCCTGGCCGAGCGCGATCTTGTCGTAGTCGGAATATTGCAGCGCCATCTCGTCGCCGCCCAGGTGCGAGAAGACGTAGTCGCGGCCGTACTCCCAGGCGCTGGTGGTGTTGAAGATATTCGCCAGCTTGTTGACCAGCGTGGACTTGCCGCTTGATTCGCCCCCGAGCACGGCGACGGTGCGCACGAAAAAGGGCTTAACCTCGGTCGGAATATATTCCCAGTAGCGAAAGGGATCCTGACGGATCTGCGCACCGCTGATATTCATAAAGGATCGCGCCGGATCGACCAGCACGGTGCGCACGCCCAGGTGCTGCTGATACATCTCCGCGTCCGCGGTTTCGCTGGTGTAGATGCAGTCGGGCGCGACGCCCTGATCGCTGAGAAAGGCTTTTACGCCCTTGCTCCAGACGTCCCAGCCGTGTGGATAAGGCTCGATGCCCTCTTCATTGAAAGAGTGAATCCGGATGTTCTTCTGGTACTTGAAGGTCTGCAGCAGCCAGCGCAGCCGATCGCTGACGGTCGGCTGCTGCGACATGGCGCTGTTCTCGAACAGCTCGCGATCGCGCGGCTCGTCGTGCCCCATAATGATATGCAGCTCGTCGACCTGGCTGCAGGCGCGCTGGATCAGGTAAATATGGCCGGTATGCAGCGGATAAAACTTGCCGAACACCACGCCGACGGTTTTATCGCGGCGCGGAAACTCCAGACCCAAAAAGCGATGCAGCGCTTCCAGTTTTTGCGCGCTCGGACTTTTGATTTTGGCGTTGAGCAGCTGGCTCAGATAGCCCTTGGTCATCCCGCTGGCGTCGGCCACCTGCTGCAGGGTATGCCCCTGCTGGCGAATGGCGGTTTTCAGATAGTCGAACGACGTCATGCTGCCTCCTGCATGGATTGAAGTTGCCTGCGAGTGTACCCGCTCAGTCTTTAAAGCTCATCCAGTATCGCCAGCGCGTCCGCCAGTTTTTTCGCGCTGTAAACTTTCATGCCGTCGATAGTTTTCTTCGGCGCGTTGCCGGCCGGAACGATGGCGCGCTTAAAGCCGTGTTTGGCCGCTTCGGAGATGCGCTCCTGCCCGCTCGGCACCGGACGGATCTCGCCCGCCAGCCCCACTTCACCAAAGATGACCAGATCCTGCGGCAGCGGTCGGTCGCGCAGGCTCGACACCATCGCCAGCAGCAGCGCCAGATCGGCGCTGGTCTCGGTCACCTTTACGCCGCCAACCACGTTAACGAAGACATCCTGATCGGCCATCTGCAGGCCGCCGTGACGGTGCAGCACCGCCAGCAGGATCGCCAGACGGTTCTGCTCCAGCCCCACCGCGACGCGGCGCGGATTGCCCATCATCGAATGATCCACCAGCGCCTGGATCTCGACCAGCAGCGGGCGCGTGCCTTCCCACACCACCATTACGGAGCTGCCGGAGGTAATCTCGTCGCCGCGCGACAGAAAGATCGCCGAAGGGTTGCTGACTTCACGCATCCCCTGCTCGGTCATGGCGAAAACGCCCAGTTCATTGACCGCGCCAAAGCGGTTTTTATGGCTGCGCAACGTGCGGAAGCGCGAGTCAGCGTCGCCGTCCAGCAGTACCGAACAGTCGATACAGTGCTCCAGCACTTTCGGGCCCGCCAGCGAGCCATCTTTGGTGACGTGGCCGACCATGACTATCGCCACGCCGCGTGTTTTCGCGAAGCGCGTCAGATAGGCGGCGGTTTCGCGCACCTGCGCCACGCTGCCTGGCGACGACTGAATATCCGCCATATGCATGACCTGAATGGAGTCGATCACCATCAGCTTCGGCTGCTCCTGCTCGGCGATCTGGCAGATCTGCTCGATGCTGGTTTCCGACAGCATATTGAGATTTTCGCTCGGCAGACCGAGACGATGCGCGCGCATTGCTACCTGCTGCAGCGACTCTTCGCCGGTCACATAGAGCGTTTTCATCTCCTGCGCCAGACGACACATTACCTGCAGCAGCAGCGTCGATTTCCCCGCACCGGGGCTGCCGCCGATCAGGATGGCGCTGCCCGGCACCACGCCGCCGCCTAGCACGCGGTCGAACTCTTTAAAGCCGGTAGAGAAGCGCGGCAGCGCCTCCAGGCTGATTTCCGACAGCTTCTGCACCCGGCTGACGCCCGCGCTGCCGGCGTAGCCGCTCAGGCGCTCGTTGCGCGCCGCCGCTGGCGACGCTGCAATGCGCACTTCGGTGATGGTGTTCCAGGCGTGACAGGCGCTGCATTGCCCCTGCCAGCGCGGATAATCTGCGCCGCATTCGTTACAAACGAAGGCGCGTTTTGCCGCTTTGGCCAAATCAGTACCTCTAACGCTCTTCGTGAATCAGGCTGCCGCTGAGGATGCAAAATACGCCCATCAGATCGGCGTGACGGATAGTCACTGGCGTCTGTTCATTCACTTTTGGTTTAGCATGATAAGCGATACCCAGCGCCGCGGCCTTTATCATCGGCAGGTCGTTGGCGCCGTCGCCGATAGCGACGGTTTGCTCCGGCGCGATATCAAAACGCTGCGCCAGTTTCTTCAGGGTGTCGGCTTTGTATTGCGCATCGACAATCTGTCCCAGCACCTCGCCGGTCAGCTTGCCGTCGCGCATCTCCAGTTCATTAGCGGCGACGTGCGCCAGATGGAGCGTGTCGCGCAGGTATTCCGCAAAATAGGTAAAACCGCCGGAGGCGATGGCGACCTGCCATCCCAGCGCCTGCAGCTTCTGCACCAGCTCGGTCAGGCCAGGCATCAGCGGCAGCGCGTCGCGCACCTGCTTCAGGATATTGGCGTCGGCGCCTTTAAGCGTCGCTACGCGCTGGCGCAGGCTGGCGGCGAAGTCCAGTTCGCCGCGCATCGCGCGTTCGGTCACTTCCGCCACCAGCTCGCCGCTGCCCGCCAGTTTGGCGATCTCGTCGATGCACTCGATCTGAATCGCGGTGGAGTCCATGTCCATTACCAGCAGGCCTGGCGTTTTCAGATGCGGGATCTTGCCGAGCGGCGCGACGTCGAGGCCGTTGTCATGCGCCAGCTTCGTGGCGCGCGGCGTCAGGGAGCCCGCCAGTCGCACCACCTGATACTCATCGACGCGCCAGGCGCTGACGATCACCATCGCCGCGCCTAACTGGTGCTGATAGTCGGTGAGCTGCTGTTTATTCAGTTCGCGACCATACAGCAGCCAGCCGGTCCGACCGGCACGGTAGTCCAGCGGCATCACTTCATCGCCGCTAAGGGAAAGAGGTAAACCCGGCCATTCGGAGAGTTCGGCGGGCAAATCGCACCAGGTAAGACGGTTCGGCATCAGAGCTCCTGTAGGGGGACAACAAAACCACGCAAGAGGCTACCTTGTCTGCGCCGCTTCTGGCAACATAATCTCCTGGTTTCTGTTGTGACGTGACACAGGTTATTGATGGCTAAAAGGGCACTGAAATTTCGCTTACATCGCACGGTGATTGTGCTGATCTCGCTGGCGCTGTTGGTCGTCCTGATGCAGGGCGCCTCATGGTTCAGCCTCGGCCATCAGATGGCGCGTTCCGAGCAGGTCGAAGAGCTGGCGCAGACCCTGACGAAGCAGGTCGCCTTTAGCCTGTCGCCGCTGATGGACAACAGCGACGATAACCGCGGTCAGATCGAAGCCATCCTCAACCAGATGACCACCAACAGCCGTATTCTCGACGCCTCTGTCTATGCCGACGACGGCAGCCTGGTGGCGCACAGCGGCGAAAACATCAACGTCCGCGACCGCCTGGCGCTCGATGGCAAGCGCGCTGGCAGCTACTTCAATCACCAGCTGGTGGAGCCGCTCGGCAACAGCGACGGCCCGCTCGGCTTTCTGCGCGTCACGCTGGATACCCACGTGCTGGTTACCGAATCGCGTCAGGTCGACAACACCACCAATATTCTGCGTCTGATGATGCTGCTGGCGCTGGCGATCGGCATTATTCTGACCCGTACCCTGCTGCGCGATCGCCGCACCCGCTGGCAGCAGTCGCCGTTTCTGTTGACCGCCAGCACGCCGGTTAAAGAGGATCGCGACGACGAGGGCGAGAAAAAAGATCCTGCGCCTTAAGTAAGTAAGATGCGCCCTACGCCTGCGGAATGCTTTCTGTAGACGGAAACGCCCGCTTCGCCTCTCCCGTCACGCTATTTACCGCCTGGTGCAACCTACATGCGGTCAAATAGTATACTTTCAAGATGCCATCGCACATTTGCGTTGGTAAGTTCATGAAGGCGATATCCCGCCACTGCTTTGCCCGTCCATACCGACTCTCGCTTATCATGAATAGATTCGTGAATCGATTCTGAATGAAAAAAAGCCCGTTATACGGGCTTCTTAGCGATAAAGCTGACCGATTTATGAATAGATACTCAGGCGAGCAGCAGCGCCTTCAGTTCGCCCAGCGACGTCACCGTCCAGGTCGGATGGATATGCGCAGGCAGCGGGCGCGTGCCGTGATCGATCCAGCAGGTTTTCACGCCGGCATTCATACCGCCGAGAATATCTGACTCCGGCGTATCGCCTACCATCAGCACGCGGCTGCGATCCGGATTGCCCATCTTCTCCAGCGCGTAGTCGAAAATGGCGGCGTCCGGCTTGGGCACCCCAACCTGTTCAGAGATCACCAGCGCTGAGAAGTAGTCGTGAAAACCGGTGCGCTCAAGACGCGCCTGCTGCAGCGCGGTAAAGCCGTTGGTGATAATGCCCATCGGCACCTTATTGTGCAGCGCGTGCATCAGGCTGACCGCGCCCTCCAGCGGCATACAGATCTCCGACATAGCGCTCAGAAAGCCGCTGTTGAGCACATCAGGCGCCACGCTCAGCTTTTCCGCCCAGCCGTTAAAGCGACGCGTCTGCAGCTGCAGCGCGGAGATCGCGCCGTTCTGGTAATCGACCCACAGCGGCTTGTTGATCGCCTGGTAGTCGGCGTAATCCTGATCGGTGAACTGAACGTCGTAACCGGCGAAGAGACGCTGCAAACCGGCGAAGGCATCAAAATGGAAAAGGGTGTCATCGGCATCAAACAGGATGCAATCCCAGTCTTTTAACATTACAGCTCCTTAAAGCCTACAGCGTCAGCGCCATAATAATGGCGTCTTCACGTCCGCTGGCGGTGGGATAGTAGTTGGGGCGGCGGCTCACCTGATGAAAGTCGAGCTGCTCGTACAGGGCGATAGCAGGATGGTTAGAGGCGCGTACTTCCAGCCACAGCGTCATCACCTCGCGCTTCTCCAGCTCGGCGATAAGATGCTGCAGCAGCTGGCGACCGTAGCCGCGGCGCTGGAAAGCGGGATCGACGGCGATATTGAACAGCGACGCCTCATCCAGCACCACCTGAGTGATGGCAAAGGCAGCCATAACGCCATCGACATCGAGGCGATAGTTAAGAAAACGCTCGCCCTGATTGCTGGCGAACGTCTGTTCGCGCCACGGAAAAGCGTGGCTGCGGCACTCAATAGCAAAAGCCTGGGCGTTGTCCTCAGGGGTGAGGAAAGAGATCGCTGTCATGGTTACACATCTGTTGCCAGAGCGCGCGTTTCGCCGCGCCGCTGCTGGAGAGTTCATTTAAAGAGGCTGAGCGGAGCGCGACGCCGCTAAAGGGATGCGGCCCGTCGATGCCGATCAGCCAGCCCGCGCAGTCGAGCGATTCGGGCAGCATCTGCAGCTGATCGGGCGTCAGCGTCATCACCTGGGCGGGCTGCAGGCCGAGCGCGTGCAAAACGTCGCGCACCAGCGGCTCGTGGAGGCTGGGTACGACGTCGGCGACGATAATCAGCCTGGTGCCAGGCGTCAGCCGTACCGCGATTTCGCCCTGAAGCACGCGCGGGCGTCGCAGTTGATACTGCGTAATTCCCATTTGCTGTAACAGCCAGTCGCGCCTGGACGTCATGTTTTACCCTTGATGTGCTGCCGGAATGCGACGCTATGCTAGCAAACCCATCGAACATGCGCCAACAAACCACTATAATCGCCGCTCTGATCTAACAGGAGCCTTTCATGTCTGCTTTTACCCCGGCCAGCGAAGTCATACTGCGCCACAGTGATGAATTTACCGCCCGCCATGTCTTGTTCGCTGGCGATATGCAGGATGACCTGCCCGCTCAGCTGGAGACCGCCTCGTCGCGCGTGCATACCCAGCAGTATCATCACTGGCAAAACCTGAGTCGCCTGCTGGGCGAACGGGCGCGTTACGGTCTGGTGGCAACGCAGGAAGACGTTGAAGGCTGCGACACGCTGGTCTACTACTGGCCGAAAAACAAGCCAGAAGCGCTGTTCCAGCTGATGAACCTGTTATCGCTGCTGCCGCTGGGCTGCGACATTTTCGTCGTGGGCGAAAACCGCAGCGGCGTGCGCAGCGCCGAAGGCATGGTTGAGGAGTGGGCGACGCTGGAAAAAATCGACAGCGCGCGCCGCTGCGGATTCTATCACGGTCGTCTGGAAAGCCAGCCGACGTTTGACGCCGAGAGCTTCCGCGACAGCTACGATCTCGATCCGCTGACCATCTGCACGCTGCCCGGCGTCTTTAGCCGCGACGACCTCGATATCGGCAGCGCGCTGCTGCTCACTACCCTGAAGCCGCACACCAAAGGCAAAGTGCTGGATATCGGCTGCGGCGCGGGCGTGCTCTCAGCGGTGCTGGCGAACCATTCGCCGAAGGTGCGCCTGACCCTGTGCGACGTGCACGCCGCGGCGATTGAATCAAGCAAGGCGACGCTGGCGATCAACGGCTTCGAGGGTGACGTTTTCCCCAGCAACGTCTTCTCCGACGTGACCGGCCGCTTCGATCTGATCCTCTCTAACCCGCCGTTCCACGAAGGACGCGAGACCAGCCTGGATGCGGCGCAGACCCTGATCCGCGGCGCGGTGAAGCACCTCAACACCGGCGGCGAACTGCGTATTGTTGCCAACGCCTTCCTGCCCTACCCGCAGGTGCTGGATGAGACCTTCGGCAGCCATGAAGTGCTGGCGCAAAACGGTCGCTTTAAGGTCTACCGCGCCGTTTACGGCCGCGGCGCCCGGGCGCGCTAAAGAGAGGCGACGGTGAAAACGTTGCTTTTTACAGCAGTCGATTCGCCGTCGCGAAATATCTGTTGACGCCGGGTGTAAAATCTCTAGAATGCGCCTCCGTGGTTGCAATACTGTCATGTATTGCTGGTACGCGAAGGTGGCGGAATTGGTAGACGCGCTAGCTTCAGGTGTTAGTGTCTTAACGGACGTGAGGGTTCAAGTCCCTCTCTTCGCACCAACAACCACGATTTTCATCTCGCATCGCACTGCGCGAAGGTGGCGGAATTGGTAGACGCGCTAGCTTCAGGTGTTAGTGTCTTAACGGACGTGAGGGTTCAAGTCCCTCTCTTCGCACCAATGCGGCGATATGAAAACAAGATGACTCAAATGCGAAGGTGGCGGAATTGGTAGACGCGCTAGCTTCAGGTGTTAGTGTCTTAACGGACGTGAGGGTTCAAGTCCCTCTCTTCGCACCAGAGTTGTCCTTCCCTGCTTCACCTCCCAGTTTTGCCTCTCCTTTTCAAACCCCATGAAAATTCACTGCGACAGCCGCAAGTCCGCCCGCTAACGCCAGGCACGAAGGCAGCAGCAGATAGTGACGCAGCCGACTATGAAACAGCATAACCACCGTCAGCAGCAGCGCCACGATTATCACAATACGCCACTGGCTAAAGCTCGGCTCCCAGAGAGCAAAGCACGGCATCGCCGCGCAAGGCAACAGCACGCCCCAGGCGCTGTCGAGTCTCTTCCCCATCATCCAGCTAACTCCCCACAAGCCGCAGGCGGCGAACACTGCCATTAACATCGCGCTGACCTCAGATGATAATAATTACCATTATCATAATGTAATAATTCTTATCTTGCAGCCTGTTTTTTTCGCCCTCTGGCCGAAGATGACAGACCAGTTGGAAAATGCTAGATTGCGGCCGATAACACTTTTCATAACACAGCAAATTTGCTCATTTTCCGGCAAAAGAATTTATTCTCGCCGGAATGCGCTTTGATATTTCAGGGCCGTTTCGAGTATTAATAATGAAATTACAATCTTACGATGAGTTGAAACACAGTAAATATCGGCTGTCGCTGATGCTTTTCCTGTTTTTAAATGTCGCCGTATCGCTTTTTTGCCTGATCCCTTTTACCGGCAGCCCGACAGGGGAATGGCCTTTTCCGGTTATTACTGTCGCTCTTTTTAGCGCAACGACATTAATTTGTTGTTTAATCAGGCCAAAACTAAAATTACCTTTATTAAATCCTGTCGCTTTGCTGCTTGGCGCGCTTTGGGCCTGGCATATTTACCTGAAATACCATCAGGTATTCTTTTTTGACGGCAATTTTCTGATTATCAGCCTGCTCAGCGTTTTTTTTATCAGCGCCATCGCCCTGAGTGATTACCTGCTGGCATTTTGTCTGCATATCTGCCCGCCGGTGATAACAGTGCTGCTGCTGGATAATGGCGAACATCTGGCGATGCTGCTGCTGACGATCTCCCTGCCGCTGATCGGCTTTTCTCTGCAACATCTGATGCGCCGTCGCGTCGACCATTTTACCCGCCGCCTGATGCGCCAGCTTTACGAAGAGAAAGAGACGTTCAGCGATCTCAGCATGCTGGACCCGCTCACCGGCCTCTATAACCGGCGCGGCCTGAAAAACCGGCTGGACAATATTCTGGAAAACCACGCGGGCAGCCACTTCGTCCTGCTGCTGGATATCGACCACTTCAAGGCGTACAACGACAATTACGGCCACGCCATGGGCGATCAGGCGCTGGCGCGCGTATCGGTGGCGATCCGCGACGCCGTCCGTTCACGCGATGTGGTGGTGCGTTACGGTGGTGAAGAGTTTCTGGTGTTGATGACCAACGTTAACGCGTCTATCGCCATGAAGCTGGCGGAGCGTATCCGTCAGTACGTGCTGGATCTGGAGATCCCTCATCGCTTCAACGAAAAGGTCTCCACGCATGTCACCGTCAGCGCCGGTATCGCGCCGATATTTGACGATGAATTCGATCAGGCGGTCGCGAACGCTGACCGCGCGCTTTACGTCGCTAAAAATCAGGGCCGCAATACGATTCTCGCCTGGGAAGAGTTGCCTAAAACGCTGACTGTCAGCGGCGAAGCGCTTTAATCTTAGCGGCGATGCCCGGTAGTCGCTGAGCCTCGCCGCTTATCCTGCGCTTTCCGCCGTGCCGGTTTTCCCCTTCACCCGCCCTGCTTTTTCCTGACGCGCAATCAAAACAGCCATCTTGTGAATAGGACTAAGAACGATTATCATTCTTTCTTCTCTGCTTCCAGGACGCGTTACTCAGCATGGCGATCATCAGGCAGCACTCTCAACGCTTTCAGCACGCTCAGCCAGTCTTTATGCAGCGCGATCGCACGCTGGCGCGCGCCCTGCGCGATCTGATGCATGAGCAGCACAGCTATATGCTGGACAGCATTCACCTTGATGAAGCCGCCCCTTCCGACGCCCTGACGCTGGCCGACTGGGCTCGCCCTGACCATTTCCCCACGCTGGCGCAGCGCTACAGCGATTACCTTTATCGCCAGCATCCCGACGCCGTTCAGGAGGCGAAGCCGGTTCAGTCACTCTGGGCGCAGTGGTATTTCGGCCTGCTGTTACCGCCGCTGATGCTGGCGCTGCTGGCGGAATCGCGCGCCCTTGACTGCTCGCCACAGCATATTCACGTCCAGTTCCACGACAATGGCCATCCCTGCGCCTTCTGGATTGCAACGCATGAAGATGAAGAGGCGCGCTACCTTAATGCGCCGCAGCGTATCGATCGCCTGATCCAGCAGCATCTCATCCCGGTGGTAAATGCTATCGCCCAGCACGGCGGCATTAATGCCCGGCTGATCTGGAACAATATGGGTTTCTCCTTCTACTGGTTCCTCGGTGAACTGAAAACGCTGCTGGATGAGGCAACCATTTTGCAGCTTGAGCAGACGCTTTTTTTCACCAGCCGCCTGCAGGACGGCAGCGATAACCCGCTCTACCGCACCATGCTGCCGCGCAGCGGCGAGATGGTGAGACGCAGCTGCTGTCAGCGCTACCGCATCCCGGACGTCGAACGCTGCGGCAACTGCACGCTCAGCGTATAAATACGCATCCCGACGCAATTTCTCTCTTTCTCTCGTTTACACTTTTTCCGCCTTGTGGCAGTTTTTACGCCTTCGACCTGCATGGAGAAAAAGATGAGCCTGGAGTCGGTACGGCAGTTTTTCGCCGAACACGCACCTGAGATTGAAATTATCGAGATGGCGCAAAGCACTGCCACCGTTGAGATGGCCGCGCGCGTTCACGGCGTTACGCCGGGTCAGATTGCGAAAACCCTGTCGCTGAAAGTCAAAGATGAAGTGGTGCTGATCGTCACGCGCGGCGATGCGCGACTCGATAACCGCAAGCTAAAAGCGACGCTGGGCGCGAAGGCGCGCATGCTGAGCGTCGATGAGGTCGTGAACTGGACCGGCCATCCGGTCGGCGGCGTCTGCCCGTTCGGGCTGGAGAATCCGCTGAAGGTTTACTGCGATGAGTCGCTGCGCCACTTCGAGGAAGTGTTGCCCGCAGCCGGCGCCATCCATAGCGCCGTGCGTATTACGCCACAGCGCATGGCCGAACTGACGCATGCGCAGTGGGTAGACGTGTGCGAAGCGGTTTAATGAGGCGGCTTCGACACCGCGCCTGAGATTTCAATGCCGCGCGTTTCGCGGCCGAAGGCGACAAACAGCGAGATCAGCACCGCCACCGTACCTGCAACAATGGCCATCCCCAGGCCGTAATTGCCGTTATGCGCCTCGGCGATACGCGACTGCAGCGTGGCGTTGACCGAGGCGATAAGATTACCCAGCTGATAAACAAAACCCGGCAGCACCGCGCGCGCGTTTGCGGGCACCAGCTCGGTAAGATAGGTTGGCACCACGCCCCACGCGCCCTGCACCATAAACTGCATCAGAAACGCCCCCAGTCCAATCGCCCAGGAGCCGCTGGAGAAGGCCCAGAGCGGCAGCACCGGCAGCGCCAGCAGCGACGCCAGAATAATCGCTTTTTTACGGCCAATGCGCTCCGACAGCGAGCCGAAGAACACGCCGCCCAGCATCGCCGCAATATTGTAGCTAATGGCGATAATGCTGACGGTGTGCGCATCAAACTGGTGCTGCACTTTCAGGAAGGTGGGATAAAGATCCTGGGTGCCGTGGCTGAAAAAGTTAAAGCAGGCCATCAGCAGCACCATATAGATACACATTTTCCAGTGCTGGCGAATAATCGGCAGCAGCGCGCTGCTCTCCTGGCGTTCGCGCGCCGCCAGCCAGACCGGCGATTCCGGCACCTTGAAGTAAATAAACGGCAGCAGCAAAATCGGCAGCGCGCCGATCAGGAACATGCCGCGCCAGCCCACCGTTTCGAAAAACAACCCGAAGACCACAGACGCCAGCAGATAGCCGCACGGATAGCCCGCCTGAAAGATGCCGGACATCAGCCCGCGCGAGCGGTCGGGAATGGTTTCCATCGCCAGCGACGAGGCGACGCCCCAGATACCGCCCATCGCCACGCCGTAAATGACGCGAAACGCGAGAAAGGCGCCAAAGCTCGGCGACCAGGCGGAGAGCACCTCAAACAGCGAAAACATCACGATATTGAGCATCAGTATCGGCCGACGGCCAAATTTTTCCGCCAGACGGCCAAACAGTAGCGCGCCAATCGGGCGCACCGCCAGCGTCAGCATAATGGCGATTGAGACGTCGGAAACGGAGGTATGAAAGTATTGCGCGAGGTCGCTTAGAACAAACACCAGTATAAAGAAGTCAAACGCGTCCAGCGTCCAGCTGGCGAAGCTGGCAAACGCCACATTCCGCTGGGTCGGGGTCCAGTTAAACATAAACGTATCCTTCAGTGCCAATCGGACAACCGTCCGAAAAAGAGGGGCGCAGCCGCCGTAACGGTTACGACATTGTTAACATTTTGTTTATACCACCTTGCTAAACGTTAGCGCGTTCAAAAGCTGTTATCCCTGACGTCAGGATGTAACTAAGGGTGTCGGCAGGTTTCATGCTGGTCGAGGGGAGGCGCTTAAAAAGCGTGGGGGCAGGCAGATAAAATGGCCCGCTCGAAAAGAGGAAAAAGCGGCAACCCTGCTCGCGCGGGCAGGGTTGTTTTAATGCGGATTAGCGGCTGAGCTGCGTGAGGGCCTGTTCAATAATCGTGAGCAGCAGGCTGTTATCGACGTGGTGCAACACATGCACCAGCGCGCCGCTGTCAGCAGGAATACCGACGTCAACGCGCAGCGGCGTGCGGTAGCGCCAGCTTTTGCCGCGCGTTGCGCCGGGACGAAGCTCAATATCCACCCGATAGTCGGTGCCGTTCGCCACGCGCTGATTCAGTAGCCAGGCGACCGCCAGCGCGTCGTGGATCCAGCTGCCCGGCAGATTGCGGGTGCGGACGGAGTAGTCGATCCACGGACGCAGCGTATCGCGTACAAAGTGAGAAAGGGGATGATCGCTGACGGTAATGCGCGCCAGATCCTGATGCGTCAGCAGCGTCTGGGTGGTGACGTCCATCGGCGCCAGCGTAATGGCTGCGCCGCTGTGCAGTACCTGATGCGCCGCTTCAGGATCGAGACCGAAATTGGTGTCCTTGATATAGTCATCCAGCGCGAAAACCCCGCCCATAATCACGATTTCCGCCACCGCTTCCGCCATTGCCGGGTAGCGCTGCATCGCGAGCGCTACGTTGGTCAGCGGACCGATCGCCACCAGGGTGATCTCGCCGGGATTGTCGCAAATCAGCCTGCCGATAGCCTCAGCCGCGTCGTCGCCGTCCACCGTCACCGGCGCAGGCGTGCGCACGCCCTGCCAGAGCTTTACCATATCAAGCTGCTGTACGCGGTTATCGAGCGCTGCTCGCCAGGGCGCCTGATCCTCTGCCAGCGCCTGCGCCGCGCCCTGCACCACCGGAATGGTCGAGCCAAGGCGCACCAGCAGATCTTTCGCCACCTGCGCGCCGATATCGCTCGGCGTATTGCCTGCCACGGTAGTGATCAGCTCCACACACAGCGCTGGCGAAGCGAGGGCCAGCGCGATCGCCAGGCCATCATCGGTATTGGCGCCAGCGATGCCGTTGCCCGGATCGCAGTCAATAATTACTCTTTTCATATTGTCGTCGCGTTATTTTCTTTATGCGGCATACAGCCGCAGGATTCGCCGATTTCAAGGTAGTGCGGAAATTCCTGAAGCTGCGCTTCGCCGTTCCAGTTCTGCAGCATGGCGATGGCGCAGCGCGCCATATCACGCAGCGGCTGGCGCACGGTGGTTAAGGTCGGGACATGGAAGGCTGACTGATCGGTGCCGTTAAAACAGACCAGCGCCACATCCTGCGGCACGCGAATATTGCGCTCGGAGAGAGCGCGAATCGCGCCGATCGCCTGGCCTTCGTTACTGGCGAACAGCGCCCGCGGCGCGCCTGGACCCGCCAGCATCCGCTGCGCCGCCGCGTAACCGCCCTGTCGCGTATAGCTGGCGGGGAAGATCAGTGATTCATCGACCGGCACCGCGTGCGCCACCATCGCCTCGCGCCAGCCCTGAATCCGATCCTGCGCGTTAAGCATATCCAGCGGACCGCTGATGATGCCGACCTGCTGATAGCCGTGGCTGAGCAAGTGGGAGGTCACCTGAAACGCCGCCTGTCGCTCATCGACGCGCAGCATGCTGACGCCGGGCTGCGGCTCGACGCGATCCAGCATCACAAATGGCGTGCCGCTGGCCTTAATCACGTCGATATAGGGATGGCGATCGACGCTGTTATAAAACAGCCCGTCCACCTGGCGGTTCAGCAGGCTGTGGATCAGCTCCAGCTCGCGCTGCCGGTCGTCGCCCGCGTCGCCAAGCAGCATCACGTGGCCGTGATCCAGCGAGGCCTGCAGCAGCACGTGCGCCATGGAGGCGACGAAGGTATTGCCGATATTCGGCACGATCAGGCCATAGGTTTTGGTGCTGCCCGACGCCAGCGCGCGCGCCACGCCGTTGGGGCGATAGCCGGTCAGACGGATGGCGTCGAGGACGCGCTGGCGCGTACTTTCCGCCACCGGACGCGGACCGTTATTGATGACGTAGCTGACCACCGCAACCGATGTGCCAGCCAGTTTTGCGACGTCGCTGCGCGTCACTTTGCCTGACGGCTGTTTCAAGCTTTTCGCTCCCGATGTAAACACGAAAGGCCGTGAATCATCACGGCCTGCTCGTTAGTGCGCCAGAGATAACGCCGCACTAGATGGCGTCTTCCGGCAAATTAAGGTCGCGCCCTCGCGTTTCCGGCGCGACAAAGGTGGTAAAGAAACCGATGGCCGCCATCGCAGAGAAGTAGACCGCGATCGGCCACCAGTGGCCGCTCCAGGAGAGCATCGCCGCCGCCAGCAGCGGCGCCGTGCCGCCCGAGAGAATCGAGCCCAGCTCTTTTGCTACCGCCATTTTAGTGTAGCGATGTCTGACGCCGAACAGCTCAACGCCCCACGCAGCCTGCACGCCGTAGATGCCCAGCGACGCCAGCGCCATACCCACGACAATCACCGGAATAACAATCGCGGGCTCGCGGCTGTCGAGCAGGTAAAACGCAGGCCAGGCATAAAACATCAGCAGCAGACAAAATCCACGGTAGGTGATGCGTCGACCAAAGCGATCTGACAGCCAGCCCGCCAGCGGGATCACCGCGAATCCCAGCACCGAGGCGATAAAGACCGCCGTCGTCGGCACCGACTTATCGACCATCAGCACTTTCGCCACATAGCCGACCATAAATCCCTGCGCCAGATAGGAAGGGCCGTTCTCGCCGATACGCAGGCCCACCAGCGTCCAGAAGGCGCGGGTGCGCGTCCAGAATCCGCGCGTATCCGCGACAGGCTGCCCGTCGCGCATGGCGGCGCGTTCCGCTTCCAGCTCCTGCTTTCTGCGTTCAAAAACCGGCGTTTCGCGCAAATGGCGACGGATCCACAGCGCCGCCAGCGCAATCAGCACGCTGCTGAGAAACGGAATACGCCATCCCCAGGCCAGCAAACTCTCCTGATCCATCTGCACCACCGCCAGCCACACCAGCGCGGCAAGCAGCGTGCCGCTGTTGGAGCCTAAGGCGATAACCGACGAGACCAGCCCGCGCCGCTCGACCGGCGCATATTCGCCAAGCATTACCGTTCCGCCGGAAAGCTCCGCGCCCGCGCCCAGCCCCTGGGTAAAACGCAGCAGCACCAGACAGGCGGGCGCCCATACGCCGACAGACGCATAGCTGGGGATTAAGCCGATTAAGGTAGTAGAAGCGCCCATCAGAATAATGGTGATAACCATCACCGTCTTTCGTCCTTTCCGGTCGCCAATCCAGCCGAACAGCACCGCGCCGATGGGGCGCGCGATAAAACCGACCGACCAGGTAGCGAAGCTGGAGAGCAGCGCCATCGCCGGAGTCGCCTGCGGGAAAAAGACGTCACCAAAGATAATGCCCGCCGCCAGGCCGTAGAGCGCGAAATCCGCATACTCCATCGCCGTGCCCAGCCAGCAGGATAAGGTGGCGCGCCAGAAATCTTTGCGCCCGGAAGAGGTGGTCAGCCGCTCGTCGGCGGCGGAGTGCGAACGTGTTGAATCACGCTCAACGGAGTGTCGTACCGTCATACCATTTCCCTGTTTCAGCGATTGTGAACGCCCTTCCGTGGGACGAGCCCTGATAGCAATCAGATATCCCCGGGTGGCGATGTACTGGTTGGCTAACCCTTGTCGCGGTCAGTAAAGGATTCCCTGGTGTCAGGATCTCTATCTTTGCCGTGCTCTGCCGATGTTAATCACCGGTCGCATTAAGCAGGCAAAGGACTAAACCTTCTGGGCCGTTCTCGCATCGTCCGCCGCGAGCAATCACTGGGCGCCAGTTTATCTACGCGCGTAGATAAATCAAGTAAATTTAGCCATAGGCATCAGGAATCACAGTATACCGCAAGAGCATAAAGGAAAATTTCTATTATTTTTCAATAAATTAAGCATCACTGCCTGCCTGCAGGTTAACTCTTGTCGCTAAACAAGTAACACTTTCTCTTAATAATACCCATTGGCAACCTGTCAGCCGCAGCGGACAGAGTTATCGCCTGAAATCATGACCGGAGGATGACAGCGCGTTTTATTTCTTCAGGAAAGCGCAAATTTTAACATTGCGCCGCTTTGCATTAGTCTTAAGAGAGAGCGAAGCAGGAGGCTTATGACCATTATCTTGATGCGACACGGCAAACCGGACCATCGCGCAGGCGGCCGACTCAGCGCCCAGGGCCTGGCGGACTGGTGCGAGGCGTATGACATGGCGCTGGTGTGCGATATGCCGCCCGACCGCAGCCTTGCGATTGCGCGTCAGGCGTCGGTGATCGTCTGCAGCCCGCTGCCGCGCGCGCGCTCTTCGCTGGCGCGTCTGGGCCTGCAGCCGGTCCATGTTGATGCGCTGTTCAGCGAAGTTTCCGTTCCGCTGATTGCCGCGCAGCGCCTTGAACTACCCACGCTGCTCTGGCTGGCGCTGCTGCGTATGCTGTGGCTGTGCGGCTACGCAGGCGAAAGCGAGTCGCTGCTTCTGGCGCGCCAGCGCGCCGCACGCGCCGCCGACAGGCTGATCGCGCTCTCGGAACAGGGTACGGTGCTGCTGCTCGGCCACGGCCTGATGAATAAAATGATTGCGCGGGAGCTGCGTAAGCGCGGCTGGCAGGCGGAAAAGCATGCCAGCAGCCGCCACTGGAGTTCCGCGATCTATCACCGCCCTTTTATCTGACCAGATCGAAAAAGCTCAGCACTTCGCAGCCGGTGCCGACGCGCGGCGTGGCGATGACGCGGGCCGTCGCCAGATCGATCACGCTCAGCGTGCCGTCGCCTTCGTTAGCGATCAGCAGCTGCTGATTATCCGGGCTAAAGCAGCCGTCCATCGGTTTATTCCCTACCGTGATATCGCCCAGCGGATTGAGCAGATCGTCGAACAGGGTAATCACCGGCTCCTCATCGCCTATCGCCACCAGCCGCTCGCCGTCCGCGCTGAACCGCACCACCTGACAGGGCTTTTTATGTCCCGGCAGCGCCAGACGCTGGCGCACGCGATGGCTCTGACGATCGATAACGTAGAGATAAGTCGCATCCGCCGCGCTGGCTACCAGATAGGGATGCTTCGGCGACGCCGCGATCCCGGCGATGGGTCCGGGCAGCAGAATAGTATCGATAACCCGCCCTTCCGCTTCGCACAGATCCACCACGGTAATGCTGGCATCTTCCTCATTTTCGGTAAATAGCTTGCGCCCGCTGGGCGACAGCGTCAGGCGGTGGGCGTTATGCGAAGGCAGGGGAATGGTTTTCTCTACCCGATCGCTCACCGGATCGATTACCGCGACCGCCGCGCTGTTTTCGCAGCAGAGGTATACCTTGCCGTCGCGCCCCAGCTGACCGCTGTGCGGCGCGCGCAGCGGCGACAGATCGATAAAGCCGCTAATTTCGCGCTTCGCCAGATCGATCACCGCCACTTTATGGCCCGGATGCGGATTGTCGCCGTGGATGCCGTCGCCGTAGATGGGCACATAGGCTTTTTTCAAGGCGGTCAGCATCAGCAGCTCATGCGGGCGCGGCGGGAAAGCGTTGAGTTCGCGCTCGACAGCGAAGGTCTCAGGATTAAGAAACAGCACGCGGTTGCCCTGCTTGTCGACCGCCAGCAACCCACGGGTTGGTTCAGACATAGCCACTCCTTTCTCAGTAAGCCTTCCTTAAGCGTAGACAACCGCTGTTATGCCATCATGACCGCAGAAAAACATCAGCATGATTAAACAACCTGAATAAGCCCAACGCGCGCTTAAATAATGGGCCAGCGCCTTCTGTTGCTGGAGCGCACAGGTAAAAACCAGGAATTTCTTTAGCCGCCCGGTAAAAAATAAAAATAAGCGCGTTATTTAAATATAAGGCAGACGGGAAACGGTAAGCGACAAATACCTCTGTCGCTTTCCGGTTTATCTGAAATTCAGCAAAAGACGTAGCGCGCATATAAATAATGCTTTATTAAATCGGTGAAGAGATTTTATACACAACCGTGAGGAAACCAATGCGCGTTCTGCGCTGCGCCTCACCGGGGAAATATCCGCGACAGCCATCACAATAACAGGTGCATCATGAATCAACACCGTCGACATCCTGCACATACGCTCTGGCGCAACTGGAAACGCGTCTCTTTCAGCAGTCAAATGCTGTGGCAGAAGAAAAAGCACAGCGCCCTTACCGCGCCGGAATATGACGCCAGCCAGGAGGAGAATCTGGTGATCCTGTCGGCGGAGAAGGCCCCTGCGGAGATCCCGAAAACCATCTGGATGTACTGGCATGAGGATCAGCTGCCGCTTTCTCTGCGCCTAAATATCAATCAGCTGCGTCAGGATAATCCCGACCATACGCTGCATCTGGTGACGCAGAGCACGCTGGCGCAGTGGCTGCCGGATATGGAGTTTATTTCCGCCGACCTGACGCCGAGGCATAAAAGCGAAATTATCCGGCTGGAGCTGCTCCACCGCTTCGGCGGCATCGGCATCGACTGCGGCACGCTGTTATTTGAGAAGCTCGACTGGGTCCATCAGACGCAGCAGGATAAGCCGATGGACGTTATTGGCTATTATCGCGAAAGCTGCACGCTTAATTTTCTGTCGCCGGTTATCGAAAGCTGGTTTATCGCCGCCGCGCCAGGCAACGCCTTTATTCGCGAATGGCTGAAGCAGCTGGCACCGATTAAAAACCTCGGCGCGCAGAACTATATTAACGAGCTGAAGAAGCGCGACGACTATCCGCTTATCGTGCAGAAAATCCATCATCCAGCGCAGGCGCTGTTATCGCTGGCACAGCAGGTGGCGGTCAAAGAGTACCGCCGCGTGAATCTCCATTTACGCAAAGCGGAGGCCAACGCCTGGTTTTATCAGCGGCTGCACGCCGGCAACAGCGATGCGTTCGCCTGCTCGGTGCTGTTCCATCAGCGGCCGCAAACGCCGCCGCCGGTGATCAGGCTGAGCGGCGACGAACGGCTGCATCTCGACTTTAACCTGCGCATTGGCCTCTATAACCGCGCCAGCCTGCTGGGCGAGATGATGCTGACACCCGCGCGCCCGACGCTGGCGTTGCCTTCAGGCGCCGACAAAGCGCGCGCGTAGCCAGTGCGTAAAGGTCGTTACCGCGCGCGGCACCTGTGCGGCGTAAGGCCTGACGATCCACAGCTTCTCCGCAAACGCCTCAACGGCTCGCCAGCGCGGCAGTACCTGCTGTAGCGCGCCGGAGGCGAGCGCCTCGCTGGCGCTAAAGTCCGGCAGCATGGCGATGCCCAGCCCCTGTAGCGCCGCGTCGCGTATCGACTCGCTGTTGTTGGTGGCGAAGCTGCCCTGCACCCGTACCTGCACCCGCTCTTCCTGCTCTGCGTCGGCGAAGGTCCAGCGCGGGGTTTCCACGCCGCGCGGGTAGTATAAGCAGTTGTGCTGCGTCAGCTGGTGCGGGGTCTGCGGCGCGCCGTGCGCCGCAAGATAGCCCGGCGAGGCCACCAGCAGGGTGCGCGTTTCGCACAGCGGCAGCGCGACGTGCGTTTCCGGCAGCGCGCTGCTGTGGCGAATCGCCAGGTCGAACCCTTCGCTGCTGAGCGAGACGATGCGGTCCGTCACGTCGAGCTGCAGTCGAATCTGCGGGTAAGCGCGCAGAAAATCCCCGACGATTGGCACCAGCTGCTGGCGGGCAAAGGCGACCGGCGCGGTAACCCTGACCAGACCGCGCACCGGCCCGGCGGCGTCGCGCACGCCGAAAAAGCTCTGCTCAATACGCGCGAAGGGGTCTCGCAGCTCTTCCACCAGCTTTTCCCCGGCCGCCGTCAGCCGAACGCTGCGCGTAGTGCGCTGCACCAGCGCTGTTCCCGCCGCCTTCTCCAGCTCTTTGATCTTCTGGCTCATCGCCGCCTTGCTGACGTCGAGCCGCTCCGCCGCGCGGGTAAAGCTGCCCTGCTCCGCCAGCACCAGCAGCCAGTGCAGATGCATCCAGAGCGCGTCTGTCTTCATCTCTTTCATGTCGGATTGTTCACAATATTGAATAATCAGTTTAGCGAGCGCGCTTTTTCTTTGCCCGCAGAAACGCCAGGATAGTCACCAGAGCATACAAAAATTACGCGTTCAACAGGAGAAATAGCGATGCCATTACTGCAATTCGATGTGATACAAGGCCGATCAGAGTCAGAACTGCGCACGCTGCTGGACGCGGCGCATCGCGCGGTGCTGACCGCCTTTAAGGTGCCGGAGCGCGACCGCTATCAGATTGTTCACGAAAACAAAGGCTACCAGATGGTTTTCCAGGATACCGGACTCGGCTTCCAGCGTAGCGACAATCTGGTGATGGTGCGCGTCTATACCAGCCCGCGCAGCGCCGAGCAAAAGCAGCACTTTATGACGGAGCTGGCGCGCGAGCTGCGCGAAAGCAGCGGCGTGCAGGGCAACGATTTAATGATCAGCTTTATCACTAACGACAAAGGCGACTGGAGCTTCGCTGACGGCGAAGCGCAATACCTCACCGGTCGGCTTTGATTCCACGCAGTTTTCCCCCCGTTATCGACGACAGCCAGGCGGCTGTCGTCCTCTTTTTTCTCTGAAAGATTACCCACTGCACAATTCGGGCGGCATATGTTGCAGCGCTATGACAGCCATTATAGATTGACGCAAATCTATTCATGCTCATCGCGGGCTGCGCAGGAAGCGCTAATTCACTTCAAGAGAGGATTTGACGTTGTCCGAATGTGTCTCAGTGGCGCTGTTTCTGGCCGCCATTGCCGTTTACTCCTGGAAAGCCGGACGAAATAAAATCTGGTTCTCCTTTGTGCTGCTTCTGCTGGTGCTGTTTGTGCTACTCAACGCCACCCTTTTCGCCAGCAACTACTTCACCGGGGACGGCATCAATGATGCGGTGCTTTATACACTGACCAACAGCCTGACCGGCGCGGGCGTCAGCAAATATGTGGTGCCCGCTCTCGCGCTGCTGCTGCTGCTCTTTTTGCTGATCTGCCTGTTGACCTGGCTGCTGCGCCGCCATGAGCGACCGCACCATCTCGGCTGGAGCCTGCTGGCGTTCGCCTGCGCCGCCGGATCGGTGCAGACAACGCCCGCGTTTCGCCAGGTCGCCAGTCTGGTCGCTTCGCATACCCGCCCCGCGGACTCCGACTTCGACGACTACTATAAAGTGCCGCAGAAGGTCATCAGCAACCCTCATCTCAACCTGGTCTATATCTACGGCGAAAGCCTGGAGCGCACCTACTTCAACGACCAGGCGTTTCCCGATCTCGCGCCAGAGCTGGGACGAGAAAAAGCACAAAGCCTGGATTTCAGCGAGACCGTACAGTTGCCCGGCACCGATTACACCATTGCCGGTATGGTGGCCTCACAGTGCGGCATTCCGCTGTTCGCGCCCTTTGACGGCAACGCTTCCGCCGCGCTTTCCAGCTTTTATCCGCAAAACATCTGCCTCGGCGATATTCTGAAAAATTCCGGCTATGAAAACTGGTTTATTCAGGGCGCGGATCTGCGCTTTGCCGGTAAAGACCTCTTCCTGAAATCGCACGGCTTCGATCCCGCTCATATGTACGGATCGCAGGAGCTAAAAGATCGCGTTGCCGATCCCGCCTACCGCAACAACTGGGGCTACTACGACGATACGGTAATGGATGAGGTGTATGAACAATATGAGGCGCTGTCGCGCCAGCAGAAACGCTTTGCCCTGTTCGCCCTTACCGTGGACACGCACCATCCCGATGGCTTTATTTCACGGAGCTGCCAGCGCAAAAGCTACAGCTATGCAGGCAAGCCCAACCAGTCTTTCAGCGCGGTGGCCTGCTCGCAGGAGCATGTGGCGCGGCTGATTGAGCGCATCAAGGCCTCTCCGTACTTTAAAAACACCGTTATCGTCGTAACCTCAGATCATCTGGCGATGAATAACACCGCTCACCCCTATTTGATCAAGCAGCCGCGGCGCGATCTTTTTATGGTGATCCGCGGCGATCGGCCGCAGGCGGAGGTGATCGACCGGCCGCGCAGCACGCTGGATAACGGTGCGACGGTGCTGGACATCCTCGGCGGCGATAAAGCGATCGGTCTTGGCCGCAGCAGCCTGGCGGGCGCGACGCTGACCGGCCGCTTTACCGATTTCCAGAACCATATCAGCCGCTGGAAGGCGGATATTATTCAGCTGTGGAATTTCCCGAAAAAGCTCGACCGCTTCGTCATTGACCAGACGAAAAACAGCTTCAGCTTCTCCGGCGCAACGTTCAAACTGCCGATCCTGTTCCGCGTCGCCAGCAGCCACGTCGAGCCGCTGCCGGAAGGGGAATATTCCGCGCCGCTGCGTTACCAGCTGGCGGACTTCACCGCCAGCGAAAAGTTTGTCTGGGTCGATCGCTGCTTCCGTATGGCGCGGCTGTGGAAGCCTGAACTGGCGCTCTCCACCGATTTCTGCGTGGCGATGGGGCGGCTCGGCGGCCAGCCGAGCGTGGCGCGTATCGACAAAGCGCAGTGGAAAGGCCAGGCGAAATTCCCTGAGGAGACGCTGAGCGCGGCGAACTATCAGCGGAATGAAGCGCTGCTCCGCGTTGAGGATAACGATATTCGCTACGATGCTGATCGCTTTCTCTTCGCTGTGCCGGGCGCGCCGGCCAGCGTGAAGCGCTTTAGCGGTATTTCGCGCTGGGAGAACTGGGGCCGCTGGTCTAACGCCAACCTGGCGCCGGCGGTTAACATTGAATATGTCGATCCGCTGCCTGCGCGCTTCGACCTGGTGATCACCGCGCGCGCTTTCGGGCCTAACGCGCACCAGCCGATTCCGGTACGCGTCGGCGATCAGCAGCAGCAGCTGACGCTGGGCGAGGAACTCACCACCACCACCCTGCACTTCAGCAACCCGACAGGGGCGCATACCTTGACGATTGCGCCGCCGCAGCCGCAGCAGAGCAATCTGGGCAATATTACCGGCCAGGACCCGCGCCGGCTGGGTATCGGGATGGTAGAGATTAAAATCGTGCAGCCGCAGAGTTAAGTCAGGAATAGTTGATGGTGAAGGTTAAGGTTCCATTCGCCGTGCCTGCGCTGACGGTGCCGGTAGAGATATAGTTGGCGTAAAAGGTATAGGCGGCAGTGCCGTCGCTATCGATGGTCGCAGAGACAGACTGATTAAGCGGCACGCGGTTTTTATCCGCATCGAGGATCTCGATCGCGATATTTTCCGCCGTGCTGTCGCTGTCTAACGCCAGTAATTCTGCCGAACTGCTGTCCTGCGTGCCGCTAAAAGTGAGCTCAGCGGTAGATGCCGAGCAATCGGTCAGCGCAATGCCAAAATAGACTGGTTGCGAACGTACTCCGCTGTCAGTGAAATTTTTTACTGCCCAGTCACCCAGCACGATAGTCTGACTATCGTCCCCTTCGCTTAGGGTACAGGAAGAGGCGACAATATTACCGTGTAGGGTGATCTCAACCGAACCTGCGTTGGTAGCCAGCAGAGAGGGGCTAAAGAGTGCAAGCGCGAGAGCCCATGCCGTTCTCCTGAAACAAAAAGGTGTTTTCATCTTTTCTCTCTCCGATTCTAGGCAAACTCAACAAGTAAATAGGCTGTCGCAGAGAAGGTGCCCTCTTCGGGTTTACTGCCCGTTACGCTGACCGGATAGGCCTTGATCGTCACGGTAGCCTGAGAGGTGCTGTCTAAGGTCGTGGTAATAGCGCTGGTGGTATCATTCGGAACAATAATATTGTCCTGGTCATCTGTAATAATAAAACCGAGATCCGGATTAGAAGAAACAATGGTATTGCCTGAGGTGGTTGAGGTTTGCAGCGTTATTTTTAACGTAGAGTTCGCCTCGCCATCTGTGCATGCAATATCAAATGACTTAGACAGCGTTGAGACATCGCTGGGTTTAACCCCTGCGCCCGCACGGCTAAAAGAAGAGGCGTTGATATCTGAGAAATCGAAATCAATGGTTGTTCCGGCATTAACGGTACAGGTTTGCGGCACTGAGATCGTCGCGCCATTGATAACAATTTTATATACCACGCTTTTCATCTCTGGCGGGTTATAAGAGCCTATATCCGCGCCGACATACACGCTAAATATTTCGGTATAAGGAATAGTCATTGTTCCGGTAAAGGCTTTAAGCACCTTAAACTTATATATCAGGTTGCTGTCACGTACAGGGAATTCTTGAGATTTATTAACGTTACCGTGCCAGCCCATATGCACATACTCAGCGGGCGGGTAAAAACGTTTTGCGTAGTCGTCAACGATAGAGACAGCGATAGCAAGATAATCATTCACCTTCAGAAACTGATAGCTGTCTTCCGTTGAAACGGCGGTAAGCGAAGTGCGATAGCTACGATATGTAGTGTCATCTCCTGCCCCCAGGTACCAGCTTGTATTAGGACATACGGCATTAACGCCCACGTAATCCTTGCTGGTGCTGGTTACCACCGTGCCTACGGTGGCATCACTAATAATATCGGCAGGGATATCCAGTTCTTTAAGCGTATTACCTGATGAAAACTGACAAACCCCGTTATTTATGGCGTAACTCCTGCTAACGATGCATATATTCAGCAGCACAATAAGCAGTGCGAGGAAATATTTGTTATTCATTAAATACTCTTCCTGTCTACTGGAGACAAACGGCGTCGGTTTGAATAACCGGCTGTTTTAACTGGGCTGCGGTAAAGGTGTAACTGGCGGTGCATTTATCCTGCTCGCCTGGGCCCCAGCTCACCACGATGGTGCCTTTTTCGCCAATACCGGTCAGGTAGACATGGCTGTTGTCATCAACAATGCCGGTTGCGCTGCTCGCTTTCTCCAGCGCCGTAGAGGCAAAAGGAAGGCGCTTTTTATCTGCCGTCAGCAAATTAAAGATGGCCCGGTAGCCGACTCTGGCATTGAAGCTCGCCAGCGCCAGCGCGCCTTTGGTTGGCACCACGTTGACCACGCTGTCATCCAGATCCGTATGATCGTCTAAGGTTCTTGTATCCAGCGCGACACGGCTATTTCTGTAGCTGGTGGAATAAGGCACTACCGCATAACCGCGCAGGTCAGTTTTAATTCCGGTGGTATTTTGCACCTTAACGCTTTGCGCGCCTGGCGCTTTAATTAACACGTTGGTATCGCCCAGCGGTTGACTTAGCGTTATGCCGTCGTGATGCGCGACGAGGCCGCCGGTTAACCGATAGTCGAGCATTTTATAACTGCGGTTATAGGAGTAACCCAGGCCAGCGTTGCCATATTCACTCATATAGTTAAGGTTGGCGCTGCCGGTATAATAACTTCTGTTGCTGTATCCCTGATTAACGCTGTATTGCAGGCGACCGTCACTGAGCGCAGTGCCGCTCACGCCTGTCTGGATTGAGGTTTTGCCGTCTGAATTATTGCTAAACGTCGAGGTTGCGTGGATATTTTTCAGCTTCTGCCGGTAAGCATTATTATTCGTTAACAGCGCCAGCGGTAAAGAGAAGTTCAGCGCGATAGCCTGATCTGATTCAGAGGTACCACGGCTTTTATTGTATGACCAGGATACGCTATAGCTCAGCGCATTCCAGTTAGAATTATAACCGGCCTGATATGTTGAGTCCGTTTCATCGGTATTCCAGTAACTCTGCTGCGTTGCGCTAAAGTAGACGGAACCATAATCGCCAAGCTGCTGAGTGACGTTGGCCTGAAACTTTCCTTTTTTGGCATTACGGGTGTTGTAGTAGTTTAATAATACCTTCTGCTTATTGCCGTTCTCATCCGTATAGTAGTCGTACTCGTAGCCTGAGCTGTTCTTATAGGTGGTATCTTCCAGCGTATAAAAGTTTTTGGTTGAGTAACGGTATCCCAGCAGCTGGAAGGTCGTCCCCCACTCGTTCAGAGATTTCGCGTATAAAAAGCGCAGGGATTGCCCTGAGTAGTCTTTATCATCTGCGAGCTTGCTCCAGGCCTGAGTCACATCTAAAGAAACCGCGCCAACATGTCCGATATTTTGCGCAATGCCGCCGACGAGCGATCTATAGCGTTCAGCGTATTGCATCCCGCCATAAAGCGTACTGCTTTTCGTAATGCCATACATGGCGGCGCTTTCAGCGAATATCGGTTTCCTGCGGTTGGATGAACCGCTGCGATACTCACCCACGTTCATGTTGTAAACCACGCGTCCCTCGCGCTGCAGGAACGGCACGGTTGAGTAGGCAACGGTAAAGGTCTGTGTTTTTCCGCTCGTTTCCTCAACCGACACCACCAGGTCACCGCTGGACGACGCAGGCGAAATATCGTTAATAACGAAGGGGCCAGGCTGAACGTAGGTAGTGTAGATAACGTAACCATTTTGCCTGATCACCACTTTGGCTTTGCTTTGCGCAATGCCTCTTACCGTCGGCGCGTATCCTTGCTGACTATTGGGATACATACTTTCTGAAGAGTAGAGTCTGAGACCGCGGAAAGAGAGGCTGTCGAATATTTTGCCGTCTGTTGAGGTATCCCCCAACACCAGCTGCGATTTCAGCGGAATAATGGCCCTTTCAGCATAGGTGCTGATGCTGTTCCATCTGTTTCGCGTATAGCTGTCGCTCTCGGAATGGGTATAGCTTCCGTTATGCCTTAATCGCCATGGCCCCCAGTTCACGCCGCCATTCAGTCCAAGGTAGATGCTCTCGCTATGGCTGGAGCGATCCCCCGTCAGGGTATAGCTGAGTAAGGAGGCTGGTACGCCTTCGTCCCACTCCTCTGGTGGAATATAACCTTTGGCGGAATTGCTGAGCATCGCCTGGGGAAGGGTAATTTTGAGCTTCAGCTTATCGAAATCGAAGTTTACCGTTGCCTCGGTAATCAGTTTTTTCAGGACGAGACACTGATTACCATCCTGACTTTGCAATTGCGGGAACTGCTTAAAATCCAGGCCAAACCGCCGCAGCCACTTCGCGCTCAGGCAGGGGTACAGCCCGGTGTTATCATCGCTTTTCGCGGCAGCGTCTTTTTCGGCGTCACGAAACTCAATATCAGAGGCGGTAATAAACTGATCGTTAACATAGATATCGACCCTGTATTTCCCTGGTGCCTGCTTGCCGCTGGTAAAGCGCGAAAGATCGGCGACGGTACTCCCATTTTCCGATAAGAATGCTGGATCAAAATACATCCCTGCCTGAACGCCTGACGAACCGGAAAAAATCGTCATGAATGGTGCGCTCCAAAAGAGTAGCTTTCGGTTCACTTTTCTCATTTTAATAATCCGTATTCACTGGAACAATGGCGGGCAGACTCTCTGTTAAAAAAGCACACCATTGTATTTTTTCGTTATTGCACCGTAATCATTCACCGCTTTATAGGTAATATCTCTTTTTATAGAGTTCCCGGTGTTAACTATTGTTTTACCTTTAGGTGCAACCAGGGTGTTAGGCTGTTCTTTTCCGCCCACATAAAACTGAACGAGCGAAACATAATAAGGAGTTGGGTTATCAATTGTCAGCTTGCTGCCGTCAAAATGGAACTTTAGCGCTTCGGGGGCGCTTTCTGACATTAAAGCAAGATCTTTCGGCCTGACGAATATCTTAATACGCGTCAGCACCGCCATTTTTAGCACGTTTTTATTTTCAAGCTTATCTTTATCGAACTCAGGGATCGCTTTGGAATTAAGGTAGTACACGGACTCTCTGTCAGTAGGCAGCGCGCCGCCAACGTAGACGATTCTGAGCGTATTTTCACTTTTGGCATTACTGACAAATAAAGGCGGCGTAATAATAAAATCAGATGATTTCTTTCCGCCTTTGTCTTCAACCCACGTCTGAATAAGGTAGCGAAGTTTATCATCCGTATTTTTAACGGCGAGAGACGCCTGTTTATCGCCCTGAGAATAAATCACCCGCGTGGCGCCAAGCAACACGCCACCCGCTACAGCTGAATAACTGTTAGCAAATACAAGCGCAAAAAAAACAAAAAGCGAAGCCATTCCTCTTCTCAGAGGAGAACTGAATAGTGTCATGTTAAAATCTCTGCGTTATCAGGGATAAAAAACCTTGAAATTCACTTCGGAGAAAAGCTCTCCGGGACGCACTTCATTTTTTAATACTTTATATTTTGCCAGAAAAGTCAGTAACCCGTCTCTTCCACGAAATTTCGAACTACTGAGTACCCTGTTGGGAATAAGCGCATTATATTCCTGGTCGAACAGAGCCAGCCCCAGGCCAACCTCTTTACTGCCCCTTTCTTCTTTCAGGGCCGAAGGCGTTTTGTCGGTATACACCCTGAACAGCGTGCTGTCTTCAGGTGCCGTTTCACCGTTAAACACTATTTCAATGTTTCTTTTAGAATCGATATTGCACTGCCCTACGTAGATCCGGAACGTGACGTACTCTTTGTCAGGATAGAAGCCAACCTCTTTTAGCTGATCGCTTCTGTAACTCCCCATATCCACAATAATATCATCTGAAGCATGGTTATTGACTGTAACAACGCATGCGCCATTGATGAGGTTACCGCGCATTTTCACCTTGCCCTGGTTATAGATGCCAATATCAGCGGAACACCACGAGCAATAAAGAAGGAGACCAGAAAAAATGAATAAAGAGATAGTCCGATTAAGCATTTTTTAGTCTCCTTCTTTAATTCAAATCACTTCACGTTAACGTCGATATTATGAGTAGTTAACGACAAAGGTGACGTCGGCGTTAGCAACACCGGCTGTTGGTGTGGCACTGGTTGAAACATAGCGTGCGGTGTAGTGCATCGTGTTGGTGCCGTCAGCCAGGGTGAAAGAAGACGTTGCGGTGCCCGGCGTTACTTCTTTATCTGCAGTATCCAGGATCTGAATACCTACGCCAGTTGCCGTTGTCTGGTTAGAAGAGGAGTTAACCGCAAAGAGGCCGGAGTTCTCATTGTCAGTCTGACCGGTGAAGGTAACGGTAGCGGCAGTAGATACGCTGGTGTCACATTCGTTCAGCACGATTTCGAAAGGAATCAGCGCCGTTTTATCGCCAACCGCCGAGAAAGCACCGGTACGGTATTCACCCAGGGCTACAGTTTGATCCGCAGATTCGGTGGCAACCGCGCAAGCGGCATTTACCAGACTACCCGTAAAGTGAATGGTGCCGCCTGAAGCAGTCACGCTTGATGCTGCCTGAGCGCCGACGTTCGCCAGTAACAGAGAAGCCGCCAGCAGAGCAACTTTCGTTTTACCCATTTTTCTTTTCTCCAGATTATAATTACACAAAGAGTTTCCATAGGGCTGATAGAGAACAGAACCAGAGTGTATTACGCCTGTTAAGACGCGTTCTCTTCAACGGGGGCTATAATTAGTCATGAAGGGATACAAAAAAAGTGAAAATAAAACAGTTACGCGCTAAATTCACAAAACGAAAACGACTTTATTTACTTATTAGCGCGCAGCAAAAAAGCATCTTAATCAAAGAGGCGTGTAAAAACGTGCGATATTAACTTAAATACATCATGGATTATAAAAACGGAACGGAAGTTAAATGAAGCGGCAGATAAAAAACAGACCTTTATCCCGCGAAAATATCACCACTAGCTTCAGACAAGCCTGGGATTTAAATCCGTTATTTTATTACATAGAGTGCGGCAACGTTCTGCGTTTAGAAAGGGGAATTTGCTTCTGGGAGAAGATAAGTTTGAGGCAGGGAAACATGCCCGGAGGCATGCAGTTAAAAAAAGAAGTAGATCAGGTTTTTTATATGAAAGAGCAGAACCTTTCACAAAGCCAGATAAGCCGCCACGACCAGCGCGCAAACAATGGCCGCTATTATTACGCCGCCATATCTGGCTTTCACATTTAAAAGCCAGGATTGACTGTTACTCTTTTCGGTTTCGCTAGCATGAAGGAGTGCCTGCTGATTGTCGCCCGGCAAACTGCTGCTGGTCATTGCGTCACCACCGGGCACGCTGGCTTCTTCTGCCTCAGCGCTAACAGACTCAGGGTTGAGATTGTTTTGCTTAATAACCGCAACCTCTTCTGAAAGCATAAGCCCTTTACGCGGCAAGGTAACAATAACATCGTCGTCAAAACCCAGCGCTTTTAACCTTTTCCTTAAAATGGATATGCTCTGGTAATAGGTATTTCTTGTGACAACAATACCCTTTTTACCCCATACCTCATTAATGAAATCATCATGACTCACCACCTCGCCCTGCCGCTCAATCAGTAATAAAAAGCAACGCGAAGCGGGTTTACTTAAAACAACCTCAGCTATACTGTCATCGAGCGGCTTGAGTACGTTCGTCACAGGATAAAAACAGAGGCGTCCGTCAATAAGGTAATAATTTTCCATAAGGTGATGTCTAAGTAGTCAATTTAACGAGAAACGTTACGTTAGCCACACGTTAAACAGGCATTACGCCCTGCGACGGGTTAACGTTGAGTTTTATTTTACTGATTGCTCAGGATTTGAATAGGAACACCCAGCCTGAAATGAATCTTTCTTATAACGCATTCCATTAATTCAGCCCTCACCTGGCGATAATCTTTAAGTGATTCCCTGTGCTAACCATTCAGGCACTATATACTCTCATTTTCCTGATTTGAAGATCTATTTTATTACCTTTTCCATTACATATACCTTACAAAAAACTCAATGTTATAAATTTAACAATAGCATTCAATGCGTTAGCGAAAGCGCGTTTTCTTTATTAGCCTTTAGCAGCCTTAATATATCCCTGCCCATTCTAAAATAAGAATATTGTTGTCAGGCAAGAGGTGGTCGCATTTATCTTTACGCTAATAAAATACAACGATCAAAAAATTAAAATGCGTTCCAAAATGAGAATAGAAATTTAGCAAAGACCGGTTTCATAAAGAGAGAACCCGCTATTTATGCTGACGCATCAGCAGAATGAAACGTCAGCATTTAGCCATTTTATATACGTAACGTCTAAAACCTAGAGGGTCTGCCGCAGCGTCTCCAGCCGTTCCCGCTGCTTCTGCCCGGCATCAAAGTTCTCCACGGCCAGCCAGCGCTCAAAGCCCCTTTTCACCTGCGGCCACTCGCCGTCGATAAGCGAGAACCAGCTGGTGTCGCGCGTTCGCCCGCGATACACAATCGCCTGGCGGAACTCGCCCTCATACTGAAAGCCCAGCCGTGCGGCGGCGCGGCGCGAAGGCGCGTTCAGGCTGTCGCATTTCCACTCATAGCGACGATAGCCGAGCTGCTCAAAGGCGTAGCGCATCAGCAAATAATGGGCTTCGGTCGCCTGCCGCGTCTGTTTCAACAGCGGCGAAAAGGCGACGTGCCCGACTTCGATCACGCCATGTTCCGGCGCGATGCGCATCAGCGCCAGCGTGCCCACTGCGCGCCCGCTTTCGCGATCAACCACGGCGAAGTGCAGCGGATCGCGGCTGTTCTCCATCTGCTGCATATAGCTGAGCCATTCAGCCCGATCGTTAAAAGGCCCGGCGAACAGATAGGTCCAGTCGCGGCCATCCTGCGCCAGCGCCCAGGCGGCAAACAGATCGTCGCTGTGCTGCGCCAGGCTTAGCGGCTCCAGCCGACAGTAGCGTCCCTCCAGCGTCTCGCGCTGCGGAAGCGGGCGCGGCTGCCAGCCCGGCAAAGGCTGGCCCACCGGCTGGCCATATTCATTGATGGTGTGTGACATAGCATCTCCTTGTTGTGGTCATCCTGAGATTGCCGCTTTTCTGGTAGGCTAAAAAGCGCCACCGCCAAAGAGAATGATGGATCCATGATGCCTGATGCCCGCCCCTTCCCGACCGGCCAGCTGCTCTCCGCCCCGCTCGCCTTGCGCGACGGCGAAACCCTTCAGCAGCAGCTTTTTCTGCGCGTGAAGCGCGCGATCCTGACGGGCCAGCTTCCGGCAGGCACGCGCCTGCCCGCGACGCGCCAGCTGGCGCAGGATCTGCGGATTTCGCGGAACACGGTTATCAATGCCTGGATGCAGCTGCAGGCGGAAGGGTATCTGATTAGCGATCGTCAGGGCAGCCGCGTCAGCCCGATTGCGCTGCCCGCCCCGCCTGCTCCCGCCGTCGGCAGCGAAGTGCCGGTGGCCGACCGAGTAGCGCTGCTGCGTTCCGGTCATCGCTACAGCAGCGAAGAGATGCCGCTGCGTCCCGGCGTGCCGGCGCTGACGCACTTCCCTTTCGCCGCCTGGCGTCGCGCGCTTAACAGAGTGCTGAGCGACACGCCGCAGCGCCTGCTGGGCTATGGCGATCCGCTGGGCGAAATGGCGCTGCGCGTTGCGCTGGCGCAGCATCTCAGCCTGACGCGCGGCGTGCGCTGCCAGCCGCAGCAGATCGTTATCACCGAGGGCGCGCAGCAGGCACTGTCGCTCTGCGTCACGCTGCTCAGCAATCCCGGCGATACCGGCTGGGTAGAAGAACCCGGCTATCGCGGCGCGAAAGCGGCCATGCTGGCCGGTAGCCTGCGCGTGCAGCCGGTTGCGGTGGATGAGCAGGGATTAGCGCCCGACGCCCGGCTGTGGCAGAGCGCTCCGCCGCGCCTGATCTACTGTTCGCCAACCCACCAGTACCCAACCGGCGCGGTGATGAGCGCGGCGCGCAGGCTGGCACTGCTTGCACAGGCGCAGATGCATCAGGCGTGGATTATCGAGGATGATTACGACGGCGATTTTCGCTACGTTGGCGAGCCTATCGGCGCCATGCAGGGCATGACGTCCGGCGCGCCGGTTATCTATATCGGTTCATTCAGCAAAACGCTGTTTCCCGCGCTGCGCCTGGGGTTTATGGTGCTGCCTGCCGCGCTGGCGACGACGCTGCGTCCGGCGCTGCATGAGCTGCTGCGCGGCGGCAACCGCCTTGAGCAGCAGGCGCTGGCCGCTTTTATCGCCAGCGGCGACTTTACGCGTCACCTGAGCAAGATGCGCCGTCTTTACCGTCAGCGACAGCAGACGCTGCGACAGGCACTGCGCGAGACGCTGGGCGAAAACGTCAGGCTGCTGGGCGGCGAATGCGGCCTGCATCTGGTGCTGCGGCTGGCTGACGAGCTCGACGACGTTGCGCTGGCGGCGCGGCTGTGGCAGGCCGGTTACGCCCCTGGCGCGCTCTCCAGCTACTGCTCTGGCGATGCGCCGCCGCGCGGGCTGGTGCTGGGCTATGGCAACACCGGCACCGCGCAGCTAAAGGCGGGGGCGCGACAAATCTGTCGGCTGCTGGACGCCGCGCCGTCCGCTACGGAGCGGGCGCGGCGACAGAGTGCCGCAGAATAAGCTCGGCGCCGAAGGCGGGCAGCGGGCCGACCGGCTCGCCGCGAATGTCGGCAATCAGGCGACGCGCCGCTTCGCGGCCCATCTCATAGACCGGCTGCGCCACCACCGTCAGCGGCGGCGCAACGATTTCGCTCCAGGGAAAGTTATCGTACATGATGAACGAGAGATCCTGCGGGATACGCAGCCCGCGCTGCGCCACGGCGCGCAGCAGCGACATGGCGACCAGGCTGTCGGAGGCGATCAGCGCGGTCGGCGGCGCGCTGCGCTGCCACAGCGTCTCGACGATGCGCGCAATCTGCGCGTCGCTACCGGCATTCGCCTGGATTAGCGAGGTGTCATAGCGACGACCGGCGGCGGCAAAAGCCGCCATCATGCCCCCTACGCGCTGCGCCACCGGCGTCAGGCCAAAGTCCGCCGCTTCGCGGTACTCCCCCTCCAGCTCCATGCTGGTGATATAGGCGATGCGCTCGTGACCCGCCTCCAGCAGTTGCTGCGTCGCCTCGCGCGCCACGGCGGTAAAATCGCAGCAGATCGCCTCGACATCCAGATCGATTACCGCGCGATCAAACAGCCTGAGCGCGCGTCCCTCCTCCAGAACCTGTAGCAGATGGCCGTTTTTTTCCCGCGACGAGTGGCTGGGAGCGACGATAATGCCGTCGACCCGCTTCTCCAGCATCACCCGCACCGCATCCTGCTCGGCCTGCCCTTTCTCGTCGCTGTTGCCCAGCAGCAGATGAAAGCCCGCCTGGCGCGCCACGTCGGCCATGCCGCGCAGCGCCAGACCAAAATGCGGGTTCTCGATATCGCCGACAATCACGCCGATGGTGTTGGATCGTCCGGTGTTCATGGTGCGCGCCACCTCGTTAGGCCGGTAGCCCAGCGATGCCGCCGCGCGGTTGACTCGCGTCTGTACCTCTTCACTGACGGCGCCGTAGCCGCCGAGCGCCCTGGCCGCCTGCGCTTTTGAAACGCTGGCCGCCCGGGCGACGTCGGCAACAGTAGGCGCTTTGGATCGCATTTTTTGAATGGTCATAATTAATTCGAATCACAGGTTGATGACAGGAAGATTGACGTCGAAAAAAGGCTGTGCTTAAACTCATTGTAACGCCTTGAGACCGGTCTCACAACAACTGTGCTCTTGTCGTCACCTGCGTTGAGACCGGTCTCATAACTCTATTACTACCGGCTCGACTGTCTCTGATGTTTAACCTGCAAAAACGGATGAGCTATGAAATCGCCAATTCACCTGAGCGCCCTGTGCGGCGCCGCAATCGCACTCTGTTCACTCTCGTTCAGCACGCTGGCGGCCAGCAGCGATAACCCCTACGGGCTGCTGGAGCCGGGCCACCTGCGCATCGCCAGCGTGGGCGACTCTAAACCCTATACCTTTACCGACGCCAGCGGCCAGTTCACCGGCTTCGACGTGGAGTTCTTTAAAAATGTGGCGCACCGCATGGGCATCGATCAGGTGGATTTCGTCGGACAGGATTTCTCCGCCATCCTGCCCGCCGTCGCCAACGGTCAGTTTGACGCCGCGGTCGCCGCTATCGGCATCACCCCGGCGCGCGAGAAGACGGTGGACTTCTCTACCGGCTATCTGGCGGGCTACCTGACGGTGCTGACGCGCAGCGACAGCGGCGTGAAAAACGTTGAGACGCTGGCGAAGCATCGGCTCGGGGTGGTTCAGGGCACGCTGCAGGAGAACTACGCCGTCCAGCACTTCACCCAGAGCGACGTGGTGCGCTTTCCTGACAATAATGCTGCGGTCTCCGCGCTGAACAACGGCACGCTGGACGCGGTATTCCTCGACTATGAAGCCGCCAAAAGCTACGCCGAACGCTTCAAGCTGATCTCCGCCGCCGATATTCCGTCGTTCGATGCGCCGGCGGGCGTCGCCATCGCCAAAAATAAACCGGCGTTTAAGGCCGCGCTCGACAAGGCGATCAAAGCCGCCATGCAGGACGGCACCTGGAAACAGCTTTATCAGAAGTGGTTTCCCGGCTCGCCGATGCCTGAGCAGTATCTGCCCGGCGGCCAGTAATGCGTGAGCGCTGAGCGTTCGGCTTTTCACCAGTGACGGCATCGTCCGTCACGCGTACTGATGGAGTACGGCGATGGATCTTCTGACAATGCTTTCCCGCACCTTCTTCGATCTCGACTCAATGAAGGAAGTGCTGCCGCAGCTGCTGGCGACCGGACTGGTCAACACCCTGATCATCTCCGTCGCCGCCACGCTGCTCGGCACGCTGTTCGGCCTGCTGCTGGCGCTGATGGGCATTTCGCCGTCGCGCTGGCTACGGCTGCCCGCGCGTCTTTATACCGACCTGTTTCGCGGCCTGCCGTCGATTCTGACCATTCTGCTGATTGGGCAGGGTCTGGCGCGCTTCAGCTATCAGCTTTTCGGGCCGACGCCCTACCCGCTCGGCATTTTCGCCCTCAGCCTGATCGCCAGCGCCTATATGGGCGAGATTTTCCGCGCCGGTATTCAGAGCGTGGAGCGCGGGCAGATGGAGGCGTGCCGCGCGCTGGGCATGAGCTATGGCCGCGCGATGCGCCAGGTAGTGATCCCGCAGGGCATCCGCCGCGTGCTGCCCGCTATCGTGAACCAGTTTATCGCCATTATTAAAGACTCGTCGCTGGTCTACCTGCTCGGCCTGATGACCGGCCAGCGCGAGCTGTTCCGCGTCGGACAGGACGCGGCGGTGCTTACCGGCAACCTGTCGCCGCTGATGCTGGCGGGGCTTTTCTATCTGGTGATTACCGTGCCGCTGACCCATGCGGTGAACTATATCGACGTGCGCTACCGCACCGGTCGTCGTCGCCTCACCGCGCCGCAGAGCGGCCTGAAAGAGGTCGAAGAAGTGCTAAAGCGCCCCGAGGGCGCGCTGACCACACCATCCTTAACCAGCAATCGGGGGCAATAATGAGCGTTGCAATGAAACTGAGTGAACCGCCCGCTGCGGCGAGCTGGAAAGGATCGAGCCTGGAGCTGCGCGATCTCTCGCTGGCCTACGGACCGATCGAGGTGCTGCGTCGTGTGTCGCTGCGCATCGCACCCGGCACCACCACCTGCATTATCGGGCCTTCCGGCTCCGGCAAATCGACCCTGCTGCGCGGCATCAACCGCCTGCATGAACCTAAATCGGGCGACGTGCTGCTGGCGGGACGCTCGGTGCTGAAAGACAAGCCCGACGCGCTGCGGCTGCGCATCGGTATGGTGTTCCAGCACTTCAACCTGTTTCCCGACCACAGCGCGCTGGAGAACGTGGCGCTGGCACCCTGGAAGGTAAAAGGCCTGCCGAAGGCGCAGGCGATGGCGATTGCACGCCAGCGGCTTGAGGAAGTGGGCTTAGGCCAGCGCGCCGATCACCGCCCGCGCGATCTCTCCGGCGGCCAGCAGCAGCGCGTGGCGATTGCCCGCGCGCTGGCGATGGACCCCGAGGTAATGCTGTTTGACGAGGCGACCTCGGCGCTCGATCCCGAGCTGGTGAAAGGAGTGCTGACGCTGATGGCCGATCTCTGCCGGCGCGGCATGACCATGGTGGTGGTCACCCATGAGATGGGCTTCGCCCGCAAGGTCGCCGATCAGGTGGTGTTTATGGACGAAGGGGAGATCGTTGAAGCGGGCCCGCCTGCCGCACTGTTCGACGCGCCCCAGTCGCCGCGCCTGCAACGTTTTCTGTCGGAAGTGCTGTAAGCCTTCTCTCTTTCGTAATGAACAAGGAACCGAATCATGGCTTTTGAACAACTCCCTCGCGTAGTGGTACTGGGTGGCGGCGCGCTTGGCGTCTCCAGCGCGCTGCAGCTGGCAAAACGCGGCGCGGCGGTCACGCTGGTGACTGAGGCAGAACTCTGTTCCGGCGCCTCTGGCCGTTCGCTCTCGTGGCTGAACTCAGCGGGCGAACGCTCCACGCCCTATCACGCGCTGCGCATGGCGGGCATTGATCGCTACCGCACGCTGTTCGCTGACGATCCCTCGCGCGACTGGCTGCGTTTCGACGGCGGCCTGTACTGGGCGGCGGATGACCTGAGCGGTACGCGCGCGCGCCATGCCTATGAGAAGGCACACGGCTACAACTCACGGCTGGTCACGCGCGACAGCCTGGCGCAGGCGGATGCGCAGGTAGAGGGCGAGGCGCTGGCGCAGGAGGCGATCTTCAACCCTGGCGAAGGCTGGGTCAGCCTGCCGCACCTGGTGGCGCATCTGGCGCATCAGCTGCGCGCGCTGGGCGGCGAGATCGTCGAGCACGCCGGGAAATGTGAAGTCGTGCGCAGCGGGCAGCGCGCCAGCGGCATCAGGCTGGCGAGTGGGGATATCCTGCACGCCGACGCGGTGCTGGTCGCCTGCGGCCCCGCCACGCCGGATGTGGTCGCGCCGCTCGGCGTCACTATCCCCAACGGTTCGCCCGTTTCCATGCTGGTGATCACAGCACCCAGCGCGCACGGGCTGAAGGCGGTGCTGAATACGCCACGCGCGGCGGTACGCCCCAATCCGGGCAATACCTTCGCGCTGGATCACGACTGGTACGAAGAGGAGATTCAGCAACAGGCTGACGGCAGCTACACCATTGATGAGCGCGTGGTGGCGCAGCTCGCCGCCGAGGCGAGCAAGTTAATGAAAGGCGAGCCGTTACGCGCCGCGAACTGGAAGCTGGGGTTAAAACCGATCCCCGGCGACGGCGAACCGGTGCTGGGCGAGCTGGAGAGCGTGCCGGGCTGCTTTGTCGCCTTTACCCATTCTGGCGCGACCCTGGCGCTGATTGCGGGCGAGCTGCTGGCGGAGGAGATCCTGACGGGTGAGAAGCAGCCGATGCTGGAGAGCTTCCGGCCTGCCCGTTTCGCATAAAAAAGCCGGTCGCGTTGACCGGCTGTAAATTGCTGGTGCCTGTATATGGCACACGGGCGCGCTGGCCCGGCGACAGGCGCACCTCAGGGATGGGGTGCCTGTCCGTGCGGTTTGCGCTGCCTTCTTAGCCGCGCTCGCACTTAGCCGCGATAGTAGATATCGCCTGTTTCTGCCTTGAGGATTTTGCCGACGTCATTGGTGATCAGCAGATAGTTGCCGCCGATATAGGTCCAGTGGCTGCCGGTTTCCGGCGCAGGCAGGTTACGCTTCTGCCACTCAACGATGGTGTAGGTTTTATCCAGATACTGCTGCGGCACGCTGTCGCCGACCTTGTACTCTTTGTAGTCGATGATGATGCGGTCGAGATCGTATTTTGACTGCGGCTGCGAAGTGCCGGCGTTAGCGTCTGGCGCTGGCGAGGGGGTGCTGCCCGCTTCCGGCTCTTCCGCGTTTGGTCCCAGCGGCGGCTGGCCGTTGCTGTCGGTGCTATCGCCCTGCGGCTGCGCATCGGCAGGTGCCTGCTGCTGCACCTGCGGCGGCGGCGGAACGGTATCGGTGGCGTCGCCTTCCGCCTGTGCGGCGGGAACAAGGCTCAGCGAGCCAAACAGTAAACCCGCTAAAAAGAGTGCGTTCTGAGTCCTGCGCATAGTGTTTTCCACGTTGATTGATTTTGTTAACAGTAGACCAGGATAAAGACAATCTGTACAGCCTCTCAGTTCCGCATGCGAGGCAGGTAAATGTAAAGAAACGCGTCGCGCCGCTCCCGATCCGCCTAGCCGTCGGGAACAAATCTTTATCACCTCCCCGACGGGGAAATCCGTCGCCATGCCGGGCTATGCACGACTGCTCCAGCACATTACTTGCTGCGCGGCATTATCTGTATCGCTAATCTGGCGGTATCTTAAAGTTTTCTGTAATTAGAAATCCATAAACAAAATAACCGTCAGCCCGCTCATCATTTATTTTAAACACATCTCTCTTACATAAAGGCATTAATGGTTTAGGCAATTAAATTGCGGAATTTATAGTAATTTGAGAATCTCAGAAGCAACAGGCTATATAGTTTTGATGCCGATCAATAATCATTCTCAACTGCAGGGGTAGCGTCAATGCTCTTTTAATGAAAAGGATTTTTTATCATGGCTATCCCTGCTTATTTATGGCTAAAAGATGACAGCGGCGCAGATATTAAAGGTTCGGTAGATGTACAAGATCGGGAAGGCAGCATTGAGATCCTTAGCTTTATGCATGGTTTGAGTATTCCTACCGATCCTCATACCGGAAAGCTAACGGGTACACGTATCCACAGTGCGCTTGAGTTTGAAAAAGAATTTGATTCATCCAGCCCTTATCTTTATAAGGCTGTAGCCTCCGGCCAGACGCTAAAAAGTGCTGAAATAAAGTGGTATTGCATCAATTACGCTGGCCAGGAAGAGGAGTACTTCAACATGTTGCTTGAAGGCGTAAAGGTCGTCTCTGTTAACCCTCTGATGCATAATATTAAAACCATCGAAAACATGAACCATCTCGAGTCTGTCACGCTGCGCTACGAGCGAATCACCTGGAAATATTGCGATGGTAATATTCAGTATACCGACTCATGGAAAGAGCGAGCGTAACCTCGAATTTGGCGCACATTTGCGCCATCTCTCACAAGGAGGATCATGATGACATGGGTTTATGATGTCAGAAAAAAATCATTTACACACAATGGTGTGTATAAATTTAGTGCACAGTATGCAGGCGCACCAGGTTATACAGACAATCCTGATTACGAGTGTTTGAAAGATAAAGGGCCTTTACCTAGAGGCAAGTACCGAATTGTTGGTATGCCTTTCACTCATCCGAAGGCCGGGCCTTATACCTTAAGACTTGAACCTTATGCAGAAAACAACATGTGTGGTAGAGATGGTTTTCTTATTCATGGAGACAGCATAAGGGATCCCGGCACCGCATCAAACGGCTGTATTATTCTACTCCGTGACTACCGAAGAAAACTTTATATATCAGGCGATCGTGAGATTATTGTTATATGATAAAAATCTTCATAGCGGCAATACTTTTAATGAGTTCCCCTTCCTTTTCCGCTGTTACACCTGAGCAATGCATCTCAATTGAAGACGATGTTGGTATCGCATCCCTTTTTAGCATGGAAGAAGACCTCAACATCCCACCATCACAGATTGATCGGGGAAAAACCAAAACAGAAATACTCTATATCGAACCCGTAACTTATGAGCTTGCGCTGTTTTACGGTAAAAAAGAAACAACCCTGAGCGGAACCAACAGCGAAGACAGAACTACCGCAGAGCAATATGCAGAAGGTTTTATGTGGAACAACTCAAAAAACCTGATAGTGAAATACAATTTCTATAACCACGAGGGGAAGGAAAACATCCTCATTATTTCAGCATTCGTAAGTGATATAGATTGCGCAGTGCGTTTTAATGGGCATGTAGTGGTTAAGCGGGAGTTTTAATTACTGCCAGTTTAAATGATGTAATCTGTCGTTAGCACCGATAACAGGAATCACATGTGACTAATGCTGTTCGCCCTGGCTACCACGTACGGAGCGCAGCACTTTGATAGCGGCATTTTGCGGTCGTTAAACGATCTGAACGGTATACGTCAGACGTGTAACCCACCTTACCCGCCGTCTGAAGCAGCAACAGGCGGAGATGTAAGAATATCGCAGCGCTTATCTAACAAGGACTCCACCGAGGCGCGGTTGCCCCTATCCCAGCCGCGCCGCGTGGTCAGGAGGATAAATCCTTTTTCTCCCGAGAAGGTGGTGGGTATCAACGCGATGCCATAGTCAGCCAGTTCAGGCGACGATAAGCGGAAGTCGCGCGCCACTAAGGCGATGGGATAGATGCCCATCACCGTCGGCTGCATCACGCGGCGGGCATAATAAGTATGGTTCAGCAGCCGGTCAGGCAATGGCCGCCACTGCTCATCAATATAAGGTCGCTCCGCCTGCAGCTGGCGGCGCACATCTTCTCGCAGACAGGTCAGATGAATATGCAGCTGGTTCTGGCTGCGTCCCCAGGCGGAATTAATCGCCAGCCCCAGCATATCGTCGGGAACATCTGCGCCATAGGCCGACATTAAGCGATAACGCATCAGCCAGGCATAGCCAAAGTAGTCGGTGCGGCCCGCGCGCGATAGCGAGATGCTCTCGATACCGGACATCGCCAGGTTTGGCACCAGGATAAAATGGTATTTGTAGCGGGGATTTTGCAGGATGCTGAAGCCCTGCTCTTTACTCTGCGGCTGATAGATTTGCTGACATGGCGCGGGATCGTGCCGGTAGTGGTAGTTGGTCATGCAGAGATCCTGCGTGACCATCCACAGCGCGTCAGAGCGCGCGCATCCGGCTAGCAGGAGCGCAATGGCAGAGAGTAATAACCCTCGATAGATCCTTAATCGCATAAAGTCAGCCAGTAGTTGCCATTAACGCAGTCAGGCTCATACAAGGTAAGACGGGCAGCCTGATTATGCTGTCTGACAGCATAGTGTTATCTTTCAATGGATTTTAACTCAGGCATAGCGGCTTGGGTCATTCTTTCTCGTTACCTCAGGCGCGTGCTGCGCATAGCGCCATACAGCTGACATATTCAGGACGAAGCACAGAACGGAGCAGCAATGACGAGCGCTCTGCCCGACTGTTCCCTGTTTCACTTACTCGGGAGAAAAGGATTTATGAAAAAACTTCTCGTATCAGCGCTAATTACCTGCGGCTTATCAGCCTGTTGCTACGATAACAGCGGGACGAGCAGATCGCCGGGAAAAGCAGGACGCACCATGCCGGATATTTTCCAGTCGGTCTCCCCTTCTCAGCAGCGAGCAATAATGTCGGGCGAACGTCCCGACTGGACAGAGATTCAGCCAACACATTTCCCTCGACGCATGTAGGAAATTTGCGCTGTGACGCCAGCTGGACGAGGTGTGGTCGGTGCTCGCTTTTTTTGTAAGGCTGATGTTGGTTTCGCTGATGGCGCGCTGCGGCAGATCCTGCATTGGTGCAAAGAGCGTGGCGTGTTTTTCTAAAGAGGTGCTGGGATCTACCCTCTTACTAATAAAATGCGCCGGGAAACTGGGAAAGACTATTTGTTATCGCAAGGGGTCTTTAGAGGAAGTTGGGAAAAGTTATACAGGGTTGGGATTAGAAAAAGGGGCGAGATGCATTTCTTTCCCTGTTATGCAAAGCTGTTACTTGTTTCGTTAATCTGGAAGCCAGTTCGCAAATCGGCTCCGTTCAGGACAAGGCAACATGCTTTTTTACCAGGCCGATCCTACGCTGGAAAACTACTGGCGCGGCGTCATTCTGTTTGGCAATAACGTCGCATCCTACAAATTCGCCCTGGCGCATGCGCTTTACGATCTGCATACACAGGGCAACGATCTCATCTCTCTGGAAGCGCTGGCGCGTCCGTTCAGCCAGCATTTGTGCCGCCATCTTGAGCAGGCCCCAAAGCAGATCACCACCAAAAGCAGTCAGTTCCTTGACGCCTGTACGCAGTTCAATCATGGCGACATCAGCGAAGAAGCACTGCTGGCGATAACCGTTAAGCGTGGCTTCGCTAACGTGATTGATGCCTTTCACAACGTGAACCGCGCTGAGATTGACGTGCGTTTTTTTCTCGATGAACGTAAAACGCATAAGGGTATCCGGCTCACCGAAGCGTTCTTCCGGCTGACCGAGACCCAGCAGTTTCAGAACCTCATCCATGAAACCGATGCGCGCTGGCGGCTGGTCGAACAGGCCTGGTCGATGGGCGTGTCACGTAATCTGGTGGCGGTGGAGTATGACAGTGAGCAGCAGGTTCTGTTTACGCGCCAGCGTGAGCGGCGCGTTGATATCACCAGCTGTCGCAACAGCCTGAACGGTTACCAGAAAGGCCGCTGCTTCTACTGCTATCGACCGGTCAGTCTTGAGCGGGGTCACGCAGATCTCACCGACGTCGATCATTTTATTCCCTGGGCTGCGCGTGACCAGGTACCGAATCTCAATGGCGTCTGGAATCTGGTACTGGCGTGTCAGAGCTGCAATCGCGGCAAGGAAGGTAAGTTCGCCCATATCCCGTCGCAACAGTTGCTGGAACGGTTGCATAAGCGCAACGAGTATTTTATTAACAGCCATCTGCCGCTGCGCGAGACGCTGATTCAGCAGACTGGCAGTAGTGAAGCCATGCGTCGCAGCTTTTTGGCATCAGGCTGGCAGGCGGCGCGCAGTATGCTGTTCCATATCTGGCAACCTCAGGCCTGTGGAGATGCCTTATTTTGAGCACACAACACTATTATCAGCGCAATGCGCAGCAGTTCTTCGAGAGCACGGTCGCAGTTGATATGGCAGAGATCCGCGATCGGTTCACTGCCCTGCTCCCTGCGCACGGCTCTGTTCTGGATGCGGGTTGTGGTTCAGGGCGCGATGCTAAGGCCTTTGCTGAACAGGGATTCCAGGTAGAGGCGTTTGACGCCTCGCCTGAACTGGCTGAGCTGGCGAGTCAGCATAGCGGCTTGCCGGTTAAGGTGATGCGGTTTCAGGAGCTGGATGTGTCTGCCCGCTATGACGGGATCTGGTGCTGCGCATCGCTGCTGCATGTGTCGCGGGCGGAGCTGCCGGGGGTGTTCAGGCGGCTGGCGCAGGCGTTGAAGGCTGGCGGTGTGCTGTATGCGTCCTTTAAGTATGGTCAGGGCGAGCGGGAGGATAATGGCCGGGTGTTTACGGATATGCGTGAGGGCAAGATTGCGGGGATGTTTACGGATAATGAAATTGCGGGGCTAAGGGTGGTCCAGGAATGGATGAGTGAGGATCGGCGGCCTGATCGAAATGACAGGTGGGTTAATGTGATTATTGAGAAAATAGGATAGCAGTATTGCTTGTAAGGGGTATCTCTGATTAGCCGCGTCTCGCAAACCCGGCTACGCAGCGGCGGTCTCGGTGACGACGCCTGGCAGCGAATAGGCGTCAGCCTACATCCCGGTCAACAACCTTGCCTGACGCTCAGCCTGCCGGGACTGACACCGCTATATTTAATCGGTGGCGATCCGCTGTCCACAGAATAGCTGCGCCAGCACCGGGACGCATTAAAAAAACATGCCCGCCCCAAGGCTGGTAGTAAACGTCGCCATACTGGCGCGGCTGAATATACTTTGGACCATCGCGCCGGACCTGCCGCTGATGCCCGTCAGCTCCGACGATATGGCGAAATCCCTGCCCATCGCCACCTATACGGTACTTATCACCAACAAGGGGCTGGAACATTGAGGCTCGATTTTATCCTGCGCCCAGCGGTGAAGCTTTGCAGTGCCAGCGCGGCCCTGCTGGCGACGGTATGGTGCGTAGCGTCACCGCCAACGTTGCTGTTGACACTCTATTCCAGCTGGCTGCTGGCGCTGGCATTGCTTGCCCTGTCTCCCTTTCGGCTGGCAATATCGATGGCACCGTTGCCAATGACGCAACCCGGCTGGCATCCAGCACCGGAAATATCCTCGGCAGCATTGTGGCGTTTCCAGCATTCGATAGCATGTGCTAGGCACTACCGATGGTGCAGGCGCTGCTGCAAATGACGCTGGTGATCTGTATTCCGCTGATAATCCTCTGCTCGGCATGAGATGTGAAGGCAGTGATAACTCTGACGTGTGTGCATTTCGCACTGTTCTTCCTTACCTTCTGGGGGAACTGGCGCGGTGGCTCGATAGCTGGCTACTGAATGTGCTCTATAGCAGCGATACCCATAGTAGCTTAGTAGCTCGAAACTGGCCGGGCTTCAGAATACGGAGGATGACCTGATTATCAATCTGGTAATGGGATAAATGTTCCTTGTGCTACCTACGTTCCGGCTGGGGGCAATGACATGGGCTAGACTAAAGATTGGCGTGGTGATGAATGGAGCGCTGGCGGGTGGGGTCAAGGAGCACACGATAGTGGGGAGAAGGCTATCGTGAGATTATTGTAAATAAACAATAGCTATAATAAACACTCCGAATAAACTTTAGAAAAATTATATGCATTTAATTATTTTAACACAACTTGAAGGCGAAAATTAATTCACCTTCATCTTTAGGATTTAGTTCATTTACTCACTCATTGACTGAATAGCAAATTTTTCTAACATATTAGAAGATGGGTGATTTGCAAGAGAGACTAGCTGATTAACTAACGCGATAGGTACAATAGCATTATCATACATATCACACTTAAGATGCTCAACAACATTAAGGATTTCATCTAAATTAGAAAATGAAGTTTTATTCAACCTCTTGACTTCCTCGCTATTTTTAATAGGTATAGTTAAAACCCAAACCCTATCCGATTTGCTACGATAAATTAACTTCCCGCTGTAATAAGAAGTTGAGGCATATGGAGGGACTTTATCTAATTCTTCTTCAGTAGATGGCCCTGGAAGGATATGCTTATAAATATAATTATTAAAAAGTGGCAGCGCTTGACCTTTTAGCAAACAAGCATTATCTCCAGAGGAGATTTGCTCTGCATGTTCAACAAAAGAACCTGATTTTTCTAAGCCGACTAATTTTAGCGAATACTCATCAATATATAAATTACATAACTCCCTCATATCCTTATGCAATTTTGCCGTTTGTCCAAAGAAACCCAAAGGGCCATCTTTAATGAAAAGAAAGCGTTTTAAAAATGAAGGCTTCTTAATAATGATTTCTTTTATGCAATGAACAATAATTATATGTTCAATCACATTCGTCAAATACCCTAAAATACCGCTACCCCCTAACTCCTCATCTATAACCTCGTGAAATCTTAAAATATCAATAAGATTAAATTTTTCTCTACGATAAACAAAATACCCTTGCTCATCAATATCAATTTTATTAACAACAACATCTTTAAACATCTCTCCATTTCGTTTAGGTAAACTTCCAAATGTTATTTCTGAGAGAGATAAATCGCAGTCAATACTTTTCCTTTTAAACTCATGAAATACCAACCACTTAAGTGTGTCTATATATTTTTTACCGTCTCTACTCTCATTAAAAAACTCAATTATAGGTATTCTGATAGAGTCGACCATTGACAGAGAATCCAAAGACGTTGCCTTTGTAGGGATGGCAAGTTTAAATCGTGCTAGTTTTTTAAATTTTTCCATTTTTTCCGGATGAATAAATGGAGAATCTCCCAGCTGTTTTAAGTCATCCAAGCTAAATTCCAGCCCACCAAATTGGAAGAAGGCAACCTTTGAGCTTGGATAATTTTTCTTTACAGTAACCTCAGTATAACCACCATCTACAGCTATGATGGTAGTCACATCTCTAGATGCTCCTGTATTAATATCAAAAGCGTGCTCAAAAACATCATTTTTGGACTCTTCATTAGTAGAGGGGAATTTACATCTTTTCATCAAATTTTGAACAGAAGGATCATTAATCACATGAGTATGCTGTGATTTACTAGCCCACTCAAATGGGCGATTTCCTTTTGCATTGTAGCTCATCACAAACCCTTATTAGCTAAAAACCGATCAATTTGAACTGGAACAATAAAAGGATTTGTATAAGTTTTCATCCTAACAAAACCTTTATCATTAGTTGCAGAAAAATTAACTAATGAATGAGTGAAGTCTTTAAAATCATAATATTTTTCAAGCTCTTTTGTTTCGTCAACATTATTAAGATGTGCGATGAACCAGTTTTGTGTATTTTTTAAGATATTCGAGCTAATAGAACTGACCTCTTGAGTAGCATATATCATCCCTAAATGTAGCTTAGCTCCTTCTTTAGCAATTCTGTTATATATCTGGCTAAGATCTTTATCATCTTTTTTAGGAAATAAGTTATGTGCCTCTTCAAAATAGAATTGGATAAAATTATTTGGGAGATTATTAATAAAGCGATCCATAGAGATGTTAAATGTCGAACGGCAAATCTTCTCAGAGAATAATCTTTGAACTACCGGTTCACCCTGTGATAAATCAACGATAACAATTTTTCCTTGTTGTAGCAGGCGAGGAATTTCTATCTCAAACGATTCATCCATACTCGTGGTATGCAAGTTATGCAATTGTTTTACACGAATTTTCTTATAACCACTTACTTGGTTTTTTTTACCTGGTAATTTGTAAGTGGTTAAAAACACCATCATTGATTTTAAATCATCATTTGCCCACTCATATCCTTTTTTATTTATATAATCTTTGAAAAATTTCAATTCTTCATATTGCTCCCATACTCTCTCAAACCACGTACAAGCCTCTTCAAGGGTTAAACCTTGTTTAGGATCTAAAACTCTATCCTCTAGAATTACGCCATTAATTTCCGCCGCACCCGTAAACTTAATTTTTTCATCATTTGGAGCCTTGAAGCCAGCTTTGTATAGGCAACATTTATAAGCAGCAATTAATCTATTATATCTTACCCATTCTGAACTATTAAGACTTGTACTTTCAGGCTTTCCAAAGCTAACAGCAATAAAGTTGTTAACATAATCCCCACCTAAAGATTGCTCTTGAAAGTAACTAGATATAAGACTAAAACCACTTTCAATGTCTTTAAAGAAATTTACCTTCATCACTTTAAAATCTTTTTTTTCTAGTACACTATATCTATAAACCTTTTGTTTATATAAATCATAGATAGCTGTTCCTGAATCTTGCCTATTTGCATTTGCGTACTCACCATTCACATCGAATATAATCTGCCCAACTGGAAATGTTGGGCTTCCAGAAGATGTAAATTCAGATATTTCAGGAGAAGCTGAATCCAGTGGTATAAATGCTTTTCTAGAGATTTCTTCTGTTGCCTCTATTATTTTTTTTACAGTATTCGACTTACCAGTACGAGTCATCCCAAACATAGCTGACCTTTTTCCTAAAAAATCTTTAGGATTAACCCATACATTGACATTTTCCTCTTGAGATTGATGTCTACGGCTAGATGAATATCTTACACTACCAATTTTAAACTCAGAGTCTTGACCAACTAAACCTCCATCATCTCGTTGATTTACTATAAATTCTAGGACATCGCCATTGGCTTTGTATACAGTGTAATTATTAGCAGCATAAAAGTTCTCAAGGTCCGCTCCAAATTCTATATTCCCCTTCAGTGTTCTATAAAATACTCCAAGAACCCTACATTCTAAACCTGAAAAACTAAATTCATAACGTGTAAATTCATCTAACTTACCGCCTTTCAAACTACCAGCCCGACCTGATATATCTAAGTTATCCTTGTAATACTCTATCATTGATGAGATTACATCATTATCAGTTGGCAGTTTGGTCTGAGAAAGCGCCCTAAGCAATACAGCTTCTTCAACGCCATCTTCACCATCGTAAAATGCAAGTAGAAAACAACCGGCTGGTACACCTTTTACCTGAGCTTTCCAAGCGTCACAAACTAAAAGCCTAGCAGCATCATAAGATAAATAGAACGGTCGACCAACAAACTGTTCTTTATTTCTACCTTCTTTTAGTAAATCTATTGATAAAACCGCATTTAAATTCATGCTATTTCCTTTTTCAACTCAGGATCTTCAAATCTAATTTTTGATTGCTCTGCGTATTTCTCATCCGCTTCAATTGCTAGCCATCTTCTTTTTTTCAACTCAGCACAAAACCCCGTAGTATTACTACCACCGAAAGGATCAAATACAAGATCATTTTCATCTGTTAGAAAATCGATAAAGAAATTAACTATACCCTTGTTCATTCGTGCTGGATGAGGTTTAATTCCCATCTCCTTGCATTTTCTAATAAAAAAATCATTAGATGATACGTTTGAAAAAGACATTACATTATGTGGTAATCGAACCTCTCGAGATTGATCTATAGGCTCTAACTCAAAAAAATTGTGAGATATACTTCCGCCATGATCCTTTAGAAAACCTTTTTCACTGATGACGTGTTCAGATGGACGCATTCCAGCATTGTAATTTTGGCGCTCTAATAGTTTTCGCATACTTTTACTATAAGGGCGTAAGACCTTTTTATTGTCTGCTTTCGGGTAATCAGTCTTAGCAAGCCACCAAACATGAGTATAACTATCAACAGTACGCAACCTATTAACGGTAACCCATTGAGCAGGAGAAGGTAATTTTGCCGGATTATAGCAAATAAACTCCTGAATTAACCGAAGTTCAGAATTTTTCTCTTTTGTCATTTCAAACAAACATTCTAAGTGCAAAGTTGATTGAACTGGTCTCTCTGGCTCCCATGCGTTACCTATCTCAATGACAAGTGAACCGTCCTCAGCAAGAAGTCGATTGAAGATAGGAGTCAGCTTTTTAAACCACTCTCGGTAAGCCTCCCCTATCTCATTGCCATATTTTTTCTTATTATTCAATGGGAAAGGTGGTGATGTAACGATAAGGTTTACTTTCCCTACGTATTTACTAATGTCCTTATCATTGAGGACATCAAGAGTGTCCCCAAGATAGAGCTTTCCAAGTTCTGTTTTATAATAGAGATTCATATGGTATTGAATACCTTGCAAATTTACCAAATTATCTAAATCAAATCTGTGTTTCTCAAGTTGCTTTCAGCTCTAGGTAACACAGAATTCATAGGGAGTGAAGGTCTAAAGTTCTCACGAGAGGCAAAAACCTTATAAAACTCTTTTGCTGTTAGATGCTGACTTCCAGTTATCAGCATATTTGACATTCATAGGCACAATTCTAACGTATAGTACTTCTAGGTGTACATTCTTCGGTGTCAATCATAGCTCATTGAAGAAGTGATAATATATCCAAAGAAACCAGATAGTTCGATTAAAGCGCTGTTTAACTCCAAACGCTTCAGTCGGCGGACGCTACGGGAGGGCAAAGTAATGACAGAAAATCAGGCCATTTATATCTTTGCCAAACTCAGCGATGCCGGCCAAAACCGTTTTTCATCACACCGCGACTGGCACACCGTTGCTACCGAATTGATGCATAAAATGCAGAAAAATCTGTAACTTACACAGAAACCACTCAGTCACTGCGATAGTACGGTGACGCTTAGCTAATTGAACAAAATGTCGAGATGCTTATGAAGTTGCATGGAGAGAGATTGACAAAATATGGGGTGAGTGAAAAATCCGGCCCGAGGCTTTATGAACAAAAAAAGCCGGAGATGCGGCCAATTTTAAGTTGCCGTCAACATCCAGCTTAAATGTACAACCTACTGATTTTTTTAACTTTTCCGATTATCCAGATTGTTTTTGGTGCCGAAGGCCGGACTCGAACCGGCACGTATTTCTACGGTTGATTTTGAATCAACTGCGTCTACCGATTTCGCCACTCCGGCACGGAAGGGTATGCGGAAAACGTCGATGATTATACCGGCACAGGACAGAGGCGCAACAGGAATCACCCTCCCCTCACGCTAAGCGCTGAAAAAAGCACCATTTGCCAGAGCAATGCTCAAATGATTATGGCCTCTTCTGGTCAAGAGGTGTTTAGAACCGCTGCTTTTGAGTCTTCTCTAAAAAGCAGAATGCGAAATCACATGCCAAGTCAAAGAGATAATCGATGATAATCTCGTGCTCATACAAAAGGCTGATGGCACAGGCTTAACTTTTACATTAATAGTTTAACGTTTAACAAACAGCCTCTTTCGCCTTATAAGCTCTGAACAAATAGCCGTCATAAAAGGCTAAAGCTCCATTCAAGCCTTTTATAATGATAACTTTAATAGCTTAAGCCAACCGACCCTATGCTTTTAATTAAATTTATTACTTAAACATTTTAATTGCGCCGCTACAGTAATACCAGAATGCGAAAAACAACACCTAATCAAGCAGCAACCAAATCTTCACAAATATTCTCTTTTCACAATACTTTTATTTTTTCAATTATATTTAACCAAAATAAATTTTACGTAACCTTAATGCCAGACAGTAAATCAATTTCGTGTTCACCTGAAGCAAATGCACATTATTTAAGAGAACAAGTAATGTACCATAGTGAAGAAATAATCAAGCAACTACAGGATAACAACATCCTGGCGGCTAACGCATTAGACCGGGCTGTTGCTGGTGTACGCGATGCTGTAAGAGATCAGGTTGGGAAAATCGACGCGGGAAAAACGCGACTCATAAACTACGGTTCTTGCTTCACGACCGAATTTTACGAGAAATGCACAGAACAAAAATCCGAAGACCAACGGTTTATTGCAGGTATCTATCACCTCCTTAAGAACAAAGCCATTTTTACAGAAATGCTTGAGGTATATTTTGAAGTTGTATTTAAAGGCAGAGATATTCGGCAATTGCAAAATATCAAGCGAATGCTGATGCAGTTAAATATTCACATCGCAGCGAGTACACTAACCAGCAGGACCTTCGCACTCGGCGTAGCAATGGCTGTATCTATGTCATTAAATGCCAGTCTTCCATTCAGCCGCTTAACTGGAACCACTATTGGGGCAGCTGCATCTATTTTAGGCGTTTACGGCATCGTTCAGCAAGCAGCGGACAGTGCAAATCACTTAAAAGTAATACATCCAGATTATTATCAGGCTCTCTATATCGTTGAACTGGAAATGATGTTTTTCCTGATTGAGGATAAGCTTTTAAGAGCTGGAGCCTTGCAAAATAGATGGTTAGCCGATGATCAAGTTGCAGATATTATCTATAAGCTAGTGAGACTATCGTGATTAAATTTTTAAAACGGATGTTAAAATTTGAAGCGCAGCTTACATTCTGGTCATGGTTTCCTAACATCACAACAATCATATTCTTTTTTATTGCGGCCCGCTTCTTTCCTGACTATATGATCTTGCTGACGTTGCTTTTTTGGATTGCCATGGTCTTTTTAGCTTACTTCCTGTGGCCACCAGGAAAGTGAGCCTTTCACTCAACTGTAATTCCTTTGTTTTAGAAAAATTAAAGCTGAGTTTCGTTGAAATTATCCTTCGTTTCAATACTGAATTTATTGTCTTACTTGTATCTTAAACAAATAAAAGGAGTTCACTATGTCTACACCTGCTCACCTCTGGCTCACTGATGAAAATGGTTCACCTGTAGTCGGTAGCTGCCTGATGCCCTCCCGTATCGGATCCATCGAACTGAAATCACTCTCTCACAACGTCACCATTCCTGTCGATCCTCACTGGGGAAAGCTTACAGGCACCCGCGTACATTCACCCATTGTTATGCAAAAGGAATTTGACCAGACGACACCCATTCTCTTTCGTGCCCTCTGTGAAGGCCGTATCCTAAAAAAAGCCACAATTAAAATGTATCGCACTCTCGATGCTGGCGTTGAAAGTGAGTATTTTAATATCATCCTTGATAACGTGAAGATCTCTGCTATTTCACCTGTCCTGCGTCCGGGCGGGCTGGCAAGTACACATTTAGAAAATATAGAATTGCGCTACGAGTCGATCATCTGGAAATATACCGAAGGAAATATCATTTACCGTGACTCATGGAACAATATGGCCACCGCTTAGCCTCACTGGTTTAATAAACTTTATGGCATCATGAAGAACAATATTATGTTTAAGACTTTCCTGTCACTTATCTTCAACGAAGGGATTATTCTGGCCTGCCTTGTCGCTTTCGGTTTCTTTTACCTCGAATTCGTCCCGGATTACTGGTTAGTCTTAACAGTTGTGTCAATAATAGTAGTTTTTATTGTATTACCTAAAATCACAGGGAGATTTGATAAATACGATAAATGATTTTTTGAATAAGATTATATGACTAACCCAGCTTGTATATGATTAACAGATGAAAGCGTTTTGCCCACTATTATTTATCGCAAATCATGAAAAGCTATAGCCAGGCTTCTCCTTGTTGGCTTTAAAAACATTCCATTCACGCCTGAAAAGCCTCTGTGATAGCACCCGCCTATAGGATCTGCGGTAAACAGATATCCATCTTCGGGGCTGGATAAAGCTCTAAGCGCCATTGCTTACAGGCGTGCATCGAGCCTTTGCTGGCCTCAGGCGCCTTAATCCGTCTTACCTGCGCGCTCCCCTTCCCCCTACAGAATCCTCCTATTCCTCCCGACACTCTTCCCTTCCCCGGAACTTTCCCACCTCAGATTCCTCTTAGCAAAACTGGCGCAGCAACGCATCGCGCGCAGGTCGAACATAAACGAGGTTGAGATGAATAAAGCCACACAACGCACTATTTTGGGGATGGGGTTCAGCGCGCTGCTGCTGGCAGGCAGCGCATCGGCGGCAAGCTGGCAGGATCAGCTGAGCAGCGCGGCGTCGCAGCTGAGCCAGCAGAACAACAGCAACAGCAGCGCGACCAACAGCACCGCGCAGAACGGCGGACTCTCGCTCGGCTCGCTGACGGGCCTGCTGAACGGCGGCGACAAAGCGGTCAGCGCTAACAGCATGACTAATGCCGCAGGCGTAATGCAGTACTGCGTGCAGCATAACGTCGTGGATAACAACGTGAAGTCGGTGAAAGAGCAGGTGCTGGACAAGCTCGGCCTGAGCAGCCAGACGGCGCAGACGCAAAACACCGACTACCAGCAGGGTATCGCCGGCCTGCTTAATACCGGCAACGGCCAGCAGCTTAACCTGCAAAGCCTGAGCAGCTCGCCAATGGGCGAGAAGCTGAAAACCAAAGCCTGCGACGTCGTACTGAAGCAGGGCAAAAAATACATCGGCATGTAATCCGCCGCTGTACAGGCGCGAGCTGTCCCTCGCGCCTCTCTTCACCACCCGCGCAACGGCCTGCTAAGCCCCAGGTCGCGCCCAAAGCGCCCTCGTCTCCTCTTCCACCCTTTGCAGCAGCGCCAGCGCCTGCTCATACGACTGAATATTGGTGTAGCCAATCACCAGGCCGTAGCGTTTCTGCGTCTGCATATACCAGCCGGAAAGAGGCAGCACGCGCAGCTGATGTTGCTGCCACACCTCCGCCAGCGCCGTATCCTGGGTGCCGCGCCGCAGAAAGGCGACGATATGCATGCCGCCGTCGGTCAGCTCATACTCAAACAGATCCGGAAAGCAGGCCTGCAATGCGTCGAGCATCATGCGTCGCCGCTGCTGGTAGAGAATGCGCATCTTTTTAATATGGCGATAAAAGTGCCCTTCGCTGAGAAACTGCGCGAGGATTTTCTGCGGCAGCAGCGGCAGCCCGTTCTCCAGAATCTCGCCCAGCTCGCGAAAACGTGCAAGCGTCGCCTGCGGCATCACCAGATAACCGATGCGCATCGCAGGCATAATGGTTTTACTGAAGGTGCCGGTATAGATCACCCGATCGTGCGTATCGAGGCTTTTTAACGCCGGGATCACCTTGCGCGTGTAGTGAAACTCCCCGTCATAGTCATCCTCAATGATCCAGCTGTTGTTCTCCTGCGCCCAAGCCAGCAGCTGATGCTTGCGCGGCAGCGACAGCGTGACCGCCAGCGGGCTCTGATGGGTCGGCGTCACCACCGCAAAGCGCGCATCGGCGTGATAGCGCAGCAGATGATCGACGTCGATCCCTTCGCGATCGACCGGCACGTAGTGCAGGTTCGGCGCGATCCGCTTCAGCAGCTTCTGCCCGAAGAAGTAGCCGGGATCTTCAAACAGCACCTTGTCGCCCGCCTGCGCCAGCACCGCCAGGATCAGCCGCAGGTTGGCGCGATAGCCGCTGGTAATAAAAATCTGCTCCGGCTGGCAGTCGAGCCCGCGTGAGATGTTGAGATAGCTGGCAATGGCCTCGCGCAGCGGCAGATAGCCCATCACCGGCGGGATCAGCATCTCGTCCGGGCGCAGGCTGCGCGCCGCTTTACCGGCGATCAGCAGCCACTTCTTCAGCGGGAAGGCGTCCAGCGACGGAATGCCGAGCCGCATCTCCCCTTTGCTCTCCCGCTGGGCGATGCGCTGCGGCAAATCGCTCTCCTCAGGCTGCCATAATGGCTCTTGCTTAACGATCGCGGCAGGCGTAAGCGCAGGATTAACGCGCGTGCCCTTCGCGCCCTGGCTGACGAAGTAGCCTTCGCCGATCAGGATCTCATAAGCGGCCTCGACCGTTTTGCGGGCGACGCGCAGCTCGCTGGCAAGCACGCGGATCGCCGGAACGCGATCGCCTGGCTTCAGCACGCCAGCCAGGATCTGCTGACGATAGCGCGCATAAATCTCTCTGTATCCCACCGCTATGTCCTACCTTTTTTCACGTTTTATGACCCTTTTTACTCTGACATAGCACTCTATGATGACTTCATCGACCCGGCAACCGTGAACACGCCATGAAGATTGAACACTACACCTCGCCTGAAGAGCTGCTGCGCTGCTTTCCGCTGATGCGCGAACTGCGCCACAGGCTTGAAGATGAAGCGCAGTTTATTGCGCAGGCAGAGCGCCAGCAGGCGCAAGGGTACCGTCTGGCGGGCCTGGCCCGCGAAGGCAGGCCGCTGGCGCTGGCGGGCTACCGCCTGCAGGAGAACTTTATCCACGGCCGTTTTTGCTACGTGGATGACCTGGTCACCGCCGAAGCGCTGCGCAGTCAGGGACTGGGCGAACGCCTGCTGAACGAGCTGGCGACGCTGGCGCGCGAACAGGGCTGCGTGCGGATGGTGCTGGATACCGCCGTCAGCAACCGCCAGGCGCAAAAGTTCTACAGCCGCGTCGGCTATCTCGCTCTGGGCCTGCACTACTACCGCCAGCTTGTCTGAAGGAGCTATCAATGAAGCTATTGCATATAAAAGTCAGCCCCGATATCAGCGGCTCCGCCTCGCGCGCTGCCTCTGCACATCTGGTGGCGCGGCTGCGCGCCCGGCATCCGCAGCTGGAGGAGAGCGTGCTGGATCTGGCGCAGCATCCGCTGCCGCATCTGGACGCTTTTACCATCAGCGCCTTTTTTACACCGCCGGAAGCGCGCACCAGCGCCCAGCGCAGCGCTATCGCAACCTCAGAAGAGCTGGTCGATCAGCTGTTCGCCTGCGACACGCTGGTTATCTCCTCACCCATGTGGAACCTCGGCCTGCCTTCGGTGCTGAAAGCCTGGTTCGATCATATTACCCGCGCTGGCCGCACCTTCGCCTTTACCGCCGACGGCAGCAAAGTCGGGCTGGTGCAGGGCAAGAAGGTCTACAGCGTGGTCGCCAGCGGCAGCCGCTTCGCCCAGGGCCCCTTTATGCAGGATGACCAGTTCACGCCCTATGTGCGCGTCGCGCTCGCCTACATCGGCATTGAGGATGTGGAATTTATCCGCGTTGACGGCACGCACGACCCCGTCAGCCGCGCAACCGCTCTGCCCAATGCGTTAAACACCATCAACCATTTATTGTGAATAAGGAAAAGATCATGACGTCACGCGTTAATCATTTTAAAACCGTCCCGACGCTGGCCAAAAGCCTGAGCGATATATCAATGGCGTTACGCAAAACGTCGCTGGATACCACCCTGAAGCATCTGATGGATATCCGCGCCTCACAGCTCAACCACTGCGCCTTCTGTCTGGATATGCACGTGAAGGAGGCGAAGCTGCACGGTGAGCGCGAACTGCGTCTCTATCATGTCGCTATCTGGCGCGAGTCGCCGCTGTTTACCGCCCGCGAAAAAGCCGCGCTGGCGCTGACCGAGGCGCTGACGCGTATCGACGAGCACGGCGTAAGCGAGGCGCTGTACGGCGAGCTGCGCGAGCACTTCTCAGAGGTTGAGATCAGCGAGCTGACCTTCGCCATCGCGGTCATCAACAGCTGGAACCGCGTGCAGATCCTGTCGCAGATGGCGCCCGGCGCGCTCGACAGCGCTTACGGGCTGGATCGCGCTGAATTGCATTAATTTTTATCGCCAGCAGCACAGGCTGCTGGCCTCCCCATGTTTTTCTGCGCGCCCTGAGGCTATAGTGAGATTTTGCACTACAAAGGACAGCACGCATGAAAGGCATCAACATTGCGATTTACTTCGATCCCGATCTCATTTTCGCCACCGTGCATCAGCCGGACGGCAGTTATCTGAGCAAAAATTTTCAGTACGACGATGCGGTGATTGAAGAGATCTATCAGTGGCTGGAACAGTTCACGCCGAATCGCACCCATATCTGCCTGCTTGAGCATGACACCGCCGATATCCTTGCCGACGAACTGGTGGATAACGGCTATCACGTCCATCGCGTCAGCACTCATCTGCTGCTGGAGTGGTTCACCTCTTCGCCCCCCGCCACGCCGGATGGTACGCCGGTGCGCGCGCTGCTGCGCTATCTGGAGGAAGAGAAGCCAGACGAGTATGTGTCGCGCACGCCGCAGATCGAGGCGCTGCTCGATATGTTCGACGACCTGGATGCGCTGGAAGAGGTGGAAGAAGAGGATGACGAGGACAGCCTGCCAGATGACGTGCTGCGCCTGGTGAAGAAGAAAAAGATCACTGCCCTCGCCGCCGCGCAAAGCCTGATCCCGGAGCTGAACGAACGCATCCGCGAACATCTGATGCGCTATCCTGAGCTGATGACGCCAGAGCTGCTGGAAGATTTTTTCCCGGAACTGCTGGAAGCGATGGAGCGCCAGAAACATTAACCCTTCCCGACCGCGCCACCCAAGAGGACGCATATGCAGGCGTTATTAGAAGCTGTGGGATTAGGGCTGATCGTGCTGCTGCCGCTCGCCAACCCGCTTACTACCGTCGCGCTGTTCCTCGGGCTGGCGGGCGAGATGAACTTCAGCGAGCGCAACCGTCAGGCGTTGCAGGCTTCCATCTATGTTTTCGCCATTATGATGGTCGCCTGGTACGCGGGCAACGCAGTGCTCAATACCTTCGGCATCTCCATTCCCGGCCTGCGTATTGCGGGCGGCCTGATTGTCGCCTTTATCGGCTTTCGCATGCTGTTTCCGGCGCAGCCGGTTGGCCACTCGGTCGAGGCGCAGCACAAGCAGGATGAGCTGGAGAAAAGCGACGCGCATCAGGAGCCGGTCAATATCGCCTTTGTGCCGCTCGCGATGCCGAGCACCGCCGGTCCCGGCACTATCGCGATGATCATCAGCTCCGCCTCGACGGTGAAAAGCGGCGTCAATTTTCCCGCGTGGGTGATCGCCACCGCGCCGCCGATCACCTTTCTGCTGGTCGGCCTGATCCTGTGGATCGCGCTGCGCAGTTCGGGAAGCATTATGAAGCTGGTGGGGAAAGGCGGGATCGAGGCGATCTCGCGCCTGATGGGCTTTTTACTGGTCTGTATGGGCGTGCAGTTCGTGATTAACGGCGTGCTGGAAGTGGTGCATAACTTTCATTAAAAAAGGGCGCCGAGGCGCCCTTAAAATGGCAGGTAAGGTGCTAACGCGGGCGAGAAGGCCCGCTTGCAGACTATTCAGCCGTCTGAAAGAAGACGCAGTGCCCTTTAGTCGTGCTTCAGCGACTTCCGCACGTCCGCAACCTGCTCCTTGCTCACCGCTGGCGCGTTGTTGCTCCAGCCCTGACGGATAAAGGTCGCGAGCTGCGCTACTTCGTCGTCGCTCAGGCGCTTGCCGAAGCCCGGCATCGCCAGCGTTGACGGCGCTTTCTCCGTCGACGGCTGCTGCGCGCCTTCCAGAATGGTGTGGATCAGCCCGGTCGGATCTTTGGCGTTAACAATCGTCGCCTGATCCAGCTCCGGGAAGACGCCTGGCGCGCCCTTGCCGGTCACAAAGTGGCAGGCGCCGCAGTTGTCGATATAAAGACGTTCGCCCTCGGTCAGGTTCTTCGCCGCCGTCAGCTTCGCTTCAGTCTTCTGCTGCGCCTGGACGTTGTAAGCCTGCAGCGGCGGGTTGCCGCCGAGGAACTTCAGGTACGCCGCGACCGCCTTGAGATCGGCGTCGGCCATGTGCGAGCTGCTGTGCTCAATCACCGACTTCATCTCGCCGCCTACCGCCGCTTTATCGTTGCGGCCGGTCTGCAGGTAATCGACGATCTCCTGCTCGCTCCAGCGCGGCAGACCGCGCAGCGATGGCACGTCCCAGTCGTTCAGGCTGCCGCCCGCGAGGAACTTCGCATCGCCGCTGTCCAGCGCCTTCTCGTTCATGCCGATGCCGCGCGGCGTATGGCAGCTGCCGCAGTGGCCCAGGCTCTCGACGATATAGGCGCCGCGGTTGATCTCTTCAGAGGCACCGCCGATCGGCTGGAACGGCTTGTCGCTGGTAAAGGCCCAGTTCCAGAAGCGCATGCCCCAGCGCTGGCTGAACGGGAAGCTGAGGCGGGTTTCCGGCGGCTGCTCGGCGCTCGGCTTCACGCCTTTCATAAAGTAGACATACAGCGCGTGCATATCTTCGTCGCTGATTTTGGCGTAGTCCGGGTAAGGCATCGCCGGATAGAGACGCGAGCCATCCGGCAGCACCCCTTTGCGCACCGCGTCGGAGAACTGCTGTTCGCTGTAGTTGCCAATGCCGTGCGCTTTGTCCGGCGTAATATTGGTCGAATAGATGGTGCCGAGGTTCGAATCAATCGCCAGGCCGCCGGAATAGTCCGGCTTGCCCGCGAGCGAGTGACAGGCCATACAGTCGCCGAGGCGCGACAGGTATTCGCCTTTCTTAATCAGCTGGGCCTCATCTTCCGCGTGCGCAGGAGCAGCCATGCATCCCAGCAGCACGGCGTTGGCGAGTAACAATGATTTCAGTTTCATATGCTTATGCCTGTACCAGTGGACCGGGGTTTTTCAGATACTGTTCCTTGATCGCCTGCGCCGCCATCAGGGTAATCGCGCCGATGGTATCGGTCGGGTTCGCCTGGAAGTTCTGCGGGAAAGCGTTGCCGCCCGGTACAAACACGTTATGCACGTCCCAGCTCTGCAGATACTTGTTCAGCGCAGAGGTTTTCGGGTTGTCGCCCATTACCGCGCCGCCCACGTTGTGGGTAGAGACGTACTTGGTCAGGTCGAAGTTGGCGTCCATCGGCAGGAAGCTCATGCTCATGCTGTCCGGGTTCAGCTCTTTGCCGATATTGCCGACGATGCCTTTCAGGTACTGCTGCAGCTTGAGCTCGTTCTGTTTCCAGTTAAAGGTCATGCGCAGCAGCGGCTGGCCGCGGTGGTCGGTGTAGTTCGGATCGAGATCCAGATAAACATCGCGGTACGACTGGCAGGTCGTGGTGATGCTGATCTTCATGGAGTGGCCATACCACTCTTCCAGCCCCTCTTTGTAGCCCATGCCCCAGCTCGGCGTGCCTTTCGGCAGCGAGGTGGCGATTGGCGTACCGGTGGCCTGCGAGCTGTGGATCTTCGCACCGCCAAGGAAGCCGAGTCCCGGACCGTCGAAGTTGCCCGGAGAGATGTCGTTGAACATCTGGCCGGTGGCGCCTGCGGTGGCGTACGGGTTGAAGTTTTTGTCTTTGAAGAACAGGGTCGCGCCGCCGTTCGACAGGAAGGCGTAGTTACGCCCTACCACACCCTCTTCGGTAATCGGGTTATAAGGCTTGCCGATGCCGGAGAGCAGCATCAGGCGCACGTTATAGAGCTGGAAGCTGGAGAGCACGACGATCTTCGCCGGCTGGAACACTTCGTTGCCGTCCACGTCGTAGTAGATCACGCCTTTGGCGGTCTTCTTGTCGTCGTGCAGCACCACTTTCACTACTTCCGCGTGCACTTCGTAGGAGAAGTTCGGCATGCGCTTCAGCGCATCCATCACCGCGGTCTGCGGCGACGCTTTGGAGTAGTTCAGGCACGGATATTTTGAACAATAGCCGCAGTAGTTGCAGGGCGCGATCTGGTTGCCGTACGGGTTTTTCCACGCGCGGGAGACGCACGCCGACGGGTTCGGGAACGGATGGTAGCCCAGCTTCGTCGCCGCTTCTTTAAACATCACGTTGTTCAGCGTGTCTTCCAGCGCCGGCAGCGGATAAGGCTCGGAGCGCGGGCCTTCGAACGGGTCGCCACCTTCCAGAATCTGACCGCGCAGATTGCCGGTGTTGCCCGACTGGCCGCAGATGAGCTCGAACTTGTAGTAATAGGGCTCGATCTCATCCCAGGTGAACGGGAAGTCCATCACGCGCATATCTTCCTGCAGGATGCCCGGCTTGTAGGCCTCGTCCACGTAGGTTTTCAGCTTGATGTCGGTCGGCGTCGGACGGATCAGTACCGCCGTCCAGTGCATGCCTGCGCCACCCACGCCAGTGCCCGGCGCGAACGCGCCCCATTTACGGGTCGGCAATGCGGTCTGGGTGGTGTCGTAACGTACGGTGACCGCCACTTCTTTCGGCGTGGCGAACACTTTGTTGCGTACGTTATAGGCGTATTCGTCAGCCGGTTTCGGGTAGGCGAAATCGGGGTAGTCGCGTTCGCCGCCGCGCTCTAAGGCGCGCACTTCGAGGCCCGCCAGCGCCAGTTCGATACTCATCAGCGAGCCGGCCCAGCCGAGGCCGCAAACAACGACGTCGACTTCTTTTTTAGTAATCTGTGCCATGATAATCCTGTCTCAAATACCTGATTCAACGCCGTTAAGCGCGTTCACCCAAAAGGCTGACCGGTCCCAGCGGATAAGGCACGTTGTGCTGCTTCACCCATTCGGTAAAGCTGGCGCGCGCGCCGGGGAAGCCGATGGCGATCCAGGCTTTCATGCCTTTGTTGCCGCCGTACATCGGATCCGCGAGATAGCCATGTTTGGTATCAGAGAGCAGCTGGCTGAAGAACTGCGACGCTTTCATATTGGGTTCGCCCAGCGCGGCGAAGTCGATGCCGTTCTTGTTGAGTTTGGTCAACACGTCATCTTTCTCTTCCAGCGTGAGCTGCTGGAACGGCTTGTTGTAGGTGGTCTGCACCCACTGCGTCACCAGCTTGATAGCGGTGTGGTACATCTGCTGCGGGGTAAACGGGATCTGGTAGCCGAAGGTTGGGTCGGCATGGACGTTGAACGGGCCCTGCAGATAGATCTCGTCGCCGAACTCGCTGGTTTGCAGCTGCTGGTCGATAAAGATCGGCACGTTGGTTTCCAGCGCGCCTGGCGCTTTGCCTTTGCCGCCTGCCGGGATCAGGCGATCGGTCGCCGCCAGAATAAACTGCCATTCGTCCGCGCTAAAAAAGCCCGGTTTATAATCAGCCAGCTCCGGCGCGGCCATTTCTGCAGCCTGCGCCGCAGTCAGTCCTTTTAATACCAGGTCACTTAGCGGCAACGCCAGTAAAGACCCGAGCAAAAACTTTCGTCTGGTGGTGGGTTTTTCAAGAAGCATAGCGGCACGACTCTCACTTGCTGTAAAAGTAATATATTTGTTAAACACAAATCTTATCGGTTAATTACGCGGCAATATTAGGGATATAGATATTTCTAAATGTAAAAATGCAATTTGAAATGTTTTTTAGTGAAAAATTATCATTGTGTTACTGGAGGGTTACGGGCGGGTAACAGGCTTTACAGGCGGAAATTTTGTTTAAAACCGCACAATCGTTGGTTATTTCGCCAGATATTTTGTGCGCAGCACCAGTTTTATTTACGGTAAGTGACAGTTGCCAAAAATAATCAATCAAAAAAAATCATACTTCCATACAAGAGAGTCATTCTTATTAGCAACAATATATTCACCTGTTTACAGCAGCAATGAAATATAGCTGAAAATGTGATCGCTATTGAATCTCCCCCCTGCTTCGCACCCGCACACTATTTCTCCGATTTATTTCGAAAAGAGCAGCAGGCCGTTGGCGAATAATGCGGCAATCGCAGACGATTTTTTTCTGCAAAGCTCATAACAAAGCGGCATTTTGACTCTGCCCTGCGACGGATAAAGTAGGTTTATCAACCACTCAGGATAGACCTCTATGCGACGCATATTGCTTTTAATCTCAGGCGCGCTGTTGCTGGCGCTTCAGGTACAGGCCAGCACGCCGAAAGATACGCTGATTATCGCCGTGCCGCTCGACGGCATTATCAGTTTCGATCCGGCAGAGAGCTTTGAAACGGTCAGCAACAGCAGCCTGCGTAATGTTTACCAGACGCTGGCGGAGCCGGATCAGGATGATCCGCAAAAGCTCTCGCCGCTGCTGGCGCGCAGCTGGCAACAGGGCGCGACGCCACACAGCCTGGTCTTCAACCTTAATCCCGACGCCCGCTTCGTCAGCGGCAATCCGGTGACCGCGCAGGATGTGGTCTTCTCCCTGACGCGCGCGGTAAAGCTGAACAAAGCGCCCTCGTTTATTCTCGGCGAATTCGGCTGGACGCCTGACAATATCGACAGCCAGTTTACGGTAGCCAACGACCACCAGCTGACAATCCGCTGGCCCGCGCAGATCGGCCAGGATCTGGCGCTGCGCCTGCTGACCGCGCCGGTCAGTTCGGTGGTCGACAGCAAAACCGCGCTGCAGCACGCCAGCAATAACGACACCGGCAACGGCTGGCTGAAAACCCACTCGGCGGGCAGCGGCGCCTTTTCCATTAAGCAGTTTGTCCCTTTGCAGGCGCTGGTGCTGGAGGCCAGCCCCTACGCCGCACCGCAGCCGCACCTGAAGCGCGTGCTGCTGAAGGGCGTCGCTGATGCCAGTACGCGTCGCCTGCTGGTGCAGCAGGGCGATGCGGATGTCGCCTACCAGCTCGGCCCCGACCAGATTGCGGCGCTGAAGAGCGACGCGAATGTGCGTATCGACGCCTTCCCGTCGAGCCTGATTTACTATCTCGGCTTTAATACTAAAAACGCGAAGCAGCCTGCACTCGGCAATCCGGCATTGTGGCAGGCGGCGCGCTGGCTGGTGGACTACGACAGCATCGCCAGCCAGCTGCTGAAAGGTCAGTACCGCATCCACCAGAGCTTTCTGCCGGACGGCTTTGACGGCGCGCTGAACAGCACGCCCTTCCACTACGACGTCGACAAAGCCAAAGAGATTTTAACGCGCGGCGGCATCGCGCCGGGCGCGCATATCGCTCTGACGGTGGTTAATCAGCCGCCCTATATCGACGTGGCGCAGACCCTGCAGGCGAGCTTCGCGAAGGCGGACGTCAACCTGGATATTCAGCCGGTGGCGGAGTCGGAGTTGTGGAGCAAGATGCGCGCGCGCGATTTCCAGTCAATCTTTATCTACTGGGGCGCGGACTATATCGATCCGAACACCAACGCCAGCACCTTCGCTTATAACGTGCCGGGCGGTGCTAAAACGCTGGCCTGGCGCGTAGGCTGGGAGATCCCTGAACTGAGCGCCGAGACGCGTAAGGCGGCGGGCGAAAGCGATGCGACGCAGCGGCGCGCGCTCTACACCCATTTGCAGACCGAGGTGCAGCAGAACTCGCCGTTCGTCACTATTCTGCAGGGCGCGCAGCAGGTGGCGGTGCGGAAGAACCTCAGCAACGTCAAACAGGGCATCGGCGTCAGCATGCTGCGGATGGATGCGGTGCGGAAATAACCAACGCCGCGCGCGGCCAGCCTGCCGCGCGCGCTTTAAGCGGCATGCAGAGCGTCCAGCCGTTTCAGCGCAATCTCCTCTCTTTCCCCCGCCCCGCTTGCTATCCTTCAGACACTGTCCCTTGCAAGAGAATAAAACTATGGCTGCCCCGCTGCTTATTGCCCAGACGCCCGATGTGAAACTGCATCTTCTGCCCGCCATGGCGAATCGCCACGGTTTGATCACCGGCGCGACCGGCACCGGCAAAACCGTCACGCTGCAGAAACTGGCTGAATCTTTCTCCGCTATCGGCGTGCCGGTTTTTATGGCGGACGTGAAAGGCGATCTGACCGGCATCGCAGCGGAAGGCGCAGCGAGCGAGAAACTGCTGGCGCGGCTGGCGGCAATTGGCGTCACCGACTGGCAGCCACAGCGCAATCCGGTGATGCTGTGGGATATCTTCGGCGAACAGGGCCATCCGGTGCGCGCTACCGTTTCCGACCTCGGTCCGCTGCTGCTGGCGCGCCTGCTTAACCTCAACGAGGTCCAGAGCGGCGTGCTGCAGATTATCTTCCGCGTCGCCGACGATCAGGGATTGTTGCTGCTCGACTTTAAAGATCTGCGCGCCATGACGCAGTATATCGGCGACAACGCCAAAAGCTTCCAGACGCAGTACGGCAATATTAACAGCGCGTCAGTGGGCGCCATTCAGCGCGGGCTGCTGGCGCTGGAGCAGCAAGGCGCGGAGCACTTCTTTGGTGAGCCGATGCTCGATATCCGCGACTGGATGCGCGTCGACGCCGACGGCAAAGGCTTTATCAATATTCTGGCGGCGGACAAGCTCTGTCAGCAGCCGAAGCTCTATGCCACCAGCCTGCTGTGGCTGCTGTCGGAGCTTTATGAAAATCTGCCGGAAGCGGGCGACCTGGAAAAACCGAAGATGGTCTTCTTCTTTGACGAGGCGCATCTGCTGTTCAACGATGCGCCGCCGGTATTGCTGAAGAAAGTGGAACAGGTCATGCGCCTGATCCGCTCGAAAGGGGTCGGCGTCTGGTTCGTCACCCAGAATCCCGCCGATGTGCCCGACAGCGTGCTCGGCCAGCTCGGCAACCGCGTGCAGCACGCGCTGCGCGCCTTCACGCCGAAGGATCAGAAGGCGGTGAAGAGCGCCGCCGATACCCTGCGCGCCAACCCTGCGATAAATACCGTCGAGGCGATTCAGTCGCTGGGCACCGGCGAAGCGCTGATCTCTTTTCTGGATGAAAAAGGCAGCCCGTCGGTCGTCGAGCGCGCCATGGTGATTGCGCCCGGTTCGCGCATGGGGCCGGTCAGCCTCGACGAGCGCAACGGCCTGATTAACCACTCGCCGCTGGCGGGCAAATATGATGAGGCTGTCGACCGCGAGTCCGCGTTTGAGAAGCTACATCAGGACGTTGCAAGCGCCAGCGAGCGGGCCAGTGCGCCGCAGGCGAAGGGCGATAAGGTCGCGGTTGATGAAGGTGTTCTGGGCGGGCTAAAAGAGGTGCTGTTCGGTTCGACCGGCCCGCGCGGCGGCAAGCGGGACGGCATCGTGCAGAGCGTGGCGAAGAGTGCTACGCGGCAGATCGCCAACCAGATTATTCGCGGCGTGCTCGGCAACCTGCTGGGCGGTCGTCGCCGCTGAGACGGTTTCCGCAGCGGTTTGGCCTCTGCTAAGCTGTGAGCATGGATAAATTACGCGAACTCAAACGGACAAAACGTCTGGCGCTCGGTCTGCTGCTACTGGCCGCCGCCATCTTTATCACCACGCTTTTTCTGCCGCCCAACTTCTGGGTGAGCGGTATCAAGGCGATCGCTGAAGCGGCGATGGTCGGCGCGCTGGCGGACTGGTTCGCCGTAGTGGCGCTGTTTCGCCGCGTGCCGGTGCCTTTTATTTCGCGCCATACGGCGATTATTCCCCGTAATAAAGAGCGTATCGGCGACAATCTTGGCCGCTTTGTGCAGGAGAAGTTTCTCGATACCGACTCGCTGCTGGCACTGATCCGCCGTCACGATCCGGCGCAGATGCTGGCGCAGTGGCTCAACGCGCCGGGTAATGCCGATCGCATCGGCCGTCATCTGCTGCAGGTGATGCGCGGCTTCCTCGATCTTACCGACGACGCGCGCATCCAGGCCTTTATGCGCCGCGCGGTGCATCGCGCCATCGACAAGGTGGACCTGTCGCAGACCAGCGCGGTGCTGCTGGAGAGCCTTACCAAAAACAACCGTCATCAGGAATTGCTCGACGCGGCGATAGAGCAGCTGCTGCGTCTGCTGCATAAACCCGCCACGCGCGATTTTATCGCTATGCAGATCGTTCGCTGGCTGAAGCGCGAACATCCTATTAAGGCCAAAATGTTGCCGACCGAGTGGCTGGGCGAGCACAGCGCGGAGCTGGTCGCCAACGCGGTGGATTCCGTGCTCGATGACGTAGCGGCCGATCAGGGACACGAGCTGCGCCTCGGCTTTAACCGCGCGGTGGATCGGCTGATTGAGAAGCTGAAGCACGACCCGGAGATGGCGGCGCGCGCTGAAGAGATTAAACACTGGATAAAAGAGGACGCCTCGCTGAACCGCTATATCGGCGAGCTATGGAATGACCTGCGCACCTGGCTGAAGAGCGATCTCAACAGCGACGACTCACGCGTGCAGGAGAAGGTGCGTCAGGCGGCGCTGTGGCTGGGCGAGAACCTGGCGCGCGACGACGCGCTGCGCGCCTCGATGAACCGTCACCTGGAGGACGCCGCGCGCAGCGTTGCGCCAGAGTTCGCCGCTTTTCTGACGCGTCATATCAGCGATACGGTGAAGAGCTGGGACGCGCACGAGATGTCGCAGCAGATTGAGCTGAATATCGGCAGGGATCTGCAGTTTATTCGCATCAACGGCACGCTGGTGGGCGGCACCATTGGGTTGATTCTCTATCTGCTGTCGCAACTTCCGGCGCTCTGGCCGCTGGTGATGCGCTAAGGCGCAAGGTAAAGAGGAGCAAGGCAGAATCGGTGGCCGCGTCTCAGCTTATATGCTGCCGGTTTCAGTGGGTACGACATCACCAATAAAAAAGGCCGCTTACGCGGCCTTTTTATGCTGAGACGGTTAACGTCGCTTAATCAGCAAGAACAGACTAATCGCGAAGAACGCGGCGCTGGGAAGGATAGCGCCCAGCACCGGCGGCAGGCCGTAAACCAGGCTCAGCGGACCAAAAATCTGATCCAGCACGTAGAACAGGAAGCCGAAGCTAATACCGGTCACCACGCGCACCCCCATCGACACGCTGCGTAGCGGGCCAAAGATAAACGACAGCGCCATCAGCATCATCACCGCCACCGACAGCGGCTGGAAGATTTTGCTCCACATATTGAGCCGGTAACGACCCGACTCCTGGCCACTCTGCTTCAGGTATTTGCTGTAGTTATAGAGCCCGCGAATCGACAGCGCGTCGGGATCGAGCGCCACCACGCCGAGCTTGTCCGGCGTCAGGTTGGTTTTCCATTCGCCGCTCAGGCTCTGCGAGCCGCTAATCTGCTTCGGATCGTTCAGGTCCGACTCATCCACCTGCGCCAGATTCCAGCGCTTGTTGTTCTGATCCCAGGTCGCGCTGGCAGCGTAGCGCACGCTCTTCAAACGGCGGTCGTCGCTAAAGCTGTAGATGCTGACGCCATCGAGCTGGTTATCGCCGCGCACCCGTTCGATATAGATAAAGTTATTGCCGTCTTTCGCCCACAGGCCGTTCTGCGTCGACACCAGCGCGCCGCCGTAGAGCTGCGTCGCACGATAGTTACGCGCCATCTGCTCGCCCGCTGGTGCAAGAAACTCGCCGATCGCCATGGTGAGCAGCACCAGCGGAATAGCGGTTTTCATCACCGACAGCGCGACCTGCATGCGGGTAAAGCCCGCCGCCTGCATAACGACCAGCTCGCTGCGCTGCGCCAGCGTGCCCAGGCCGAGCAGCGCGCCGAGCAGCGCCGCCATCGGGAAGAAGATCTCAACATCCTTCGGCACGCTGAGCAGCGTGTAGTAACCGGCGGCGAGCGCGGTATAAGCGCCCTGGCCGGTCTTACGCAGCTGATCGACGAACTTGATGATGCCGGAGAGCGACACCAGCATGAACAGCGTCAGCATGATGGTATTGAAAATGGTTTTACCGATATAACGGTCGAGAACGCGAAACATCAGACGGAACCTCCGCGGCTGAAGCGGGCGCGCACGCGACGCATCGGCACCGTATCCCACAGGTTAAGCACTACCGCCAGCAGCAGATAGCCGACATTCACTGTCCACATCCAGATAGCGGGATCGAGCCGCCCTTTCGCCGCATTCGACCTCAGCGAACTCTGCAGCAGGAAGAAGATCAGATAGAGCAGCATCGCGGGCAGCATCGACAGCACGCGACCCTGGCGCGGGTTGACCACGCTAAGCGGCACCACCATCAGCGCCATCACCAGCACGGCGAAGATCAGCGTAAAGCGCCAGTGCAGCTCCGAACGGAACGCTGGCGTATCATTGCTTAACAGCGTGGTGAGATCGGACTGTTCGGCGTCGTTCGGATCGAGCGTCGCCTCTTTGTAGCCGACTCGTGCCTGGTAATTAGTAAAGTCAGTAATACGGAAGTCGCGCAGCATCGCCGTGCCTTCGAAACGCGTGCCTTTATCCAGCGTCACGACCTGCGAGCCATCTTTATGCTGCTCCATATGGCCGCTGTCTGCCAGCACCACGGAGGGACGCGCGTTGCCTTTGGCGCGCAGCTGCGCCAGGAAGACGTTGCCGAACTGGTTGCCCTTTACGTTTTCGATAAAGAGTACCGAATTGCCGTCGCTGGAGCTCTGGAACTGCCCGGCCGCCAGCGCCGCCGCGCCAGGGTTGGCTTTGGCGTTTTGTGTCACCTCATCCTGATAGCGCGAGGACCAGGGGCCGAGCCAGATAACATTGACCGCCGCCACGGCAGAGGTGAGCAGCATCAGCACCATCGCCGCCTTCACCAGCACGCTTTTGCCTAACCCGCAGGCGTGCATCACGGTGATTTCGCTGTCGGTATAGAGCTTGCCCAGCGTCATAAGGATCGCCAGAAACAGGCTTAACGGCAGAATAAGTTGTGCCATTTCAGGCACGCCAAGCCCTAACAGAGTCAGAACGAGATTTGTTGGGATTTCGCCGTCCACCGCAGCCCCTAAAATCCGCACTAACTTCTGACAAAAGAAGATAAGCAGCAGGATGAAAAGGATAGCCAGCTGGCTTTTGAGCGTTTCCCGAACCAGATATCTAATGATGATCACGCTTAGTACGCCTGTGATAACTTGTCTTTTTGCAGGAAAATCGCTAGTTTCAACGCTTATCAGCCATTTTT